>Ga0265325_10000011_pt1 | contig 150631 bp, 145 predicted proteins | sample 41420metaG_FD_202090 | JGI IMG/M metagenome (GOLD analysis project Ga0265325, IMG submission 202090) | Rhizosphere microbial communities from Carex aquatilis grown in University of Washington, Seatle, WA, United States - 4-14-20 metaG | ecosystem: Host-associated > Plants > Roots >...
CGGCAGCGGATCGCCAAAACGCGGGCGCCGGATATCGAGCGGATAGCCAAGCTTCGCCAGCGTCTGACCGACGCGGCCGGGCGACGAATGCTCCTGGTGCAGAATGAGAAGGACGGGTTTCAACATATTTCAAATGGTGATTCGTCGCGTGCAACCGCGAAGCTGACTAGTAACCGCTCCAACGCGGTTTGCAAATATGGTGGGCGGGACGCGGCTATGTCTCTCGCGCGGGCCTGCGCCGCGCTTGCCGGGCTTCCGCAACTCGCAAAATGAGGCTGCGTGGGATCAAGCGTATCAGCACGGTAATCAGCTTATTAAGGAAGCCCGGCACAATTGTCCGAGAGCCGCCCATAAGCCCACGATAGCCCGCTTCGGCCACATCCTCCGCCGACTGGGTCAAGATGCTGGGCGCCAGCGTGCCGCCGCTCACGCCCGCCCGGGCGGCGAATTCCGTCGGCACTGGGCCCGGGCACAATACGGCGACCCGTATGCCGCGTGGCTTGAGTTCATTGTGCAGCGCCTCGGTGAATGACAGCACATAGGCCTTGGTCGCGTAGTAAACCGCCATCCCCGGGCCGGGCAGAAAACCGGCCATCGAGCCGACATTGAGCAGACCGCCGCGATGCCGGGCCAAGCTATCGACATAGGCGAGCGACAAGTCGGTCAGCGCGCGCGTATTGAGATCGATCATTTGCAGCTGTTCGTTGCGGTCGAGCGAATTGGCCGCGCCGACCAGGCCGAACCCGGCATTGTTGACGACAAATTGCGGCGCGGCGCCCTGCTCCATCAACGCTTGATCGATCTGCCGCGACACACCCGGATCCAAAAGATCGGCAACAATGACAATGGGGCGGCGTGCGCCGCTTGCCGCGATTTCGTCGGCGAGCGAATGCAATCGATCTTCTCGACGCGCGACCAGCGCCAGTTCGTGGCCATGACGTGCAAACACGCGGGCCAGCGCCACGCCGATCCCGGCTGATGCTCCGGTTATCACTGTCACTGGCCGCAGTTCGTTCATTCCTGTTGATCTCCGAATGCAATCGGCCGCCCTTTATCCGGGCGGCCGACTATATCGCAAGATGGGCGCGGCTAGGCGACCTTGGGATCCAGCCCTTCCAGTGAGCGTTTCGCCGGCTCAACACCCCAGAAGAAGACCGCGATGATCTGCACCACAACGAGGCCTATCATCAGCCAAAGAACGCCTGGCAGCCCATAGTTCACCATCAGGTAACCCACCACGAATGGCGAGACCACCGTCGCACCACGGCCGAGCGTGTTGCAAATGCCGTTCGCGCGCAGGCGGATCTCGGTCGGGAACAGCTCCGGGGTATAGACGCCGAACAGCAACGCCGTCTGGATGTAGATCGCCACGATCAGCACTGCACCCACGCTCAGCACGATGATGGGATCGGACCCCGCATTAAAGCGCGCATAGGTCCAGCCGAACACGATGGTGAGGACAGACCCGAGAATAATGCTCCAGCGCCGTCCGATCGTATCGGACAGATAAGCACCGCATGCACATCCCACCAACGACGCGGCAGCCAGCACGACGGTGTAGCCAAGCGAGTTGGTGATGGTGAGACCTTGCCGCAGGAAGAATTGCGGCAGGAAGATCACGAAGCCGAAGATCAGCGTGTTGATGGTGATCAGCACCCAGCAACCGACGAGCAGACGTTGAAGAATCGGAGGCTTGAACATTGACGCGGCCGTCAGCAGTGGCGTCGCTGCAGTGATCACCGGTGCCGGCAGCGCACCGCTGGTCGCGGTCACTTCCTTTTCGATCGTTTGCATCAAGGCTTCCGCCTCAGCCGTGCGGCCCTGTGCTTCCAGCCATCGCGGCGACTCCGGCAAATTCTTGCGCAGATACCAGACGATCAGCGAGCCAATGCCCGCGATGATGAACATCGGACGCCAGCCCCAGGTTGGAATGATCAGATAACCAAGAATCGCTGTGACCGGAAATCCGCAGACCGTCAAAAACGCCATGAAGGCGAGCCACCGGCCACGCGTCTTCGGCGGCACGAACTCGGTCAACGTCGAATAGCCGACGACGATTTCCGCCCCAAGACCGAGGCCCTGCACAAAGCGGCAGATGATCAGCTGTGTCATGTCCTGGGCGAATGCTGCTGCAATCGACGCGAGGCCGAATACCAGAAGATTGACCTGATATGTAAAGCGGCGGCCGAACTTGTCACCGACAAAGCCGGTGACAAACGAACCGATCGTCATGCCGACGAAGGTCAGCGAGAGGAATTGCAGATTCTGCGGCAGTGTCGAAAACTTGGTCTGGATTGTCGATGCCAGAACACCGCCGGCGACATAGAGGTCGTAGCCGTCAAAAAACATGCCGGCGCCAACGAGCCAGAAGATACGATAGTGAAATGAGGAAATCGGGAGCCGGTCGAGACGTGCGCCGGCATTCACTGCAGTAGCCATTGGTTCCTCCCCCTCGGGACCGAAGTTTTTGACCGGTCTACGCCGGTTCGCGCGGGATGGTAATCGAGACGGCGCACAGGCGCCATGGCCTTGCAGGGCGGCAGCGAAATTTCGCAGGGCCAGTCGATAAACAACCGATTGGGAGGTTTAGTCCACGGGCACGGCAATTTGCCGAGCCAACACGCTATCGTCGCGGCCTATTGGATGGCCTTGCCCTTGCGATAGCTCTCCTCCAGGAGACGGATATTGTTTTGCACGTATTTGTTGGTGGGGTCTTTTCGCTGGGCGACGGCGAGCGTTGCATGTGCGCGTTTGTAGTCGCCGCGCAGCATGTAGGAGTAACCTTGGTTGTTGAGAATCGTAACCGTCGGACCAACGATACCTATCGCCTGGGCATACGCGCGATCGGCCAGATCGAAGCGGCGCAGACGGTCATAGGAGGCGGCGAGACCGAGCCAGGCCTCGGCATCGCGCGGATGCTTTTCCACCGCGGCGCGAAAATGTTTCTCGGCAAGGCCAAAATCGTTCGCGCGATAATGTTTTTTGCCGAGGCTCAATTCGTCGTTCGGGTCGCTGCCAAGCAGACCCGGCCCGGGGGTCGCCGGAACGCCCAATGGCGGCGGCACTGAACCAGTGGATTCGACGGCCGGCGGCGGCGCCGATGTTTCGACAACCTGCTGCGGTGTGGATGTGTCGGCAGACGCCTGGGCATCGGTCGCCTGCTGTGGCGCGGACGCGGTGGCGGTTCCCGTTTTCGATTTCAGGAAGTCCGAAAAATTATTGGAGGTGCTGCATCCCGCCAGCCACAGACCCGCAACGGCGATGAGTGAAACTCGGGCAATTCCAATAGCCATGTCAAAGCCTTGCGGAAACACCCGGTATCGGGACGCCGTCAGGCTAGGGGAGGATGGTTAAGAAAATCTTCACCCTGTCGGCACCGGCCGCATTTCTGGCGCCCTAGGCCAAATATCGGCTGGTTTAGGGCCGCGAGAGCCCCGTCAAAAATAGCCGCCCACATGCAGCTTGACGATGACTGGCAGCAGAATGACGACGAAGATGACGGGGAAGATACAGACCATCATTGGCACCGCCAGCTTGGCCGGCAGGGCATAGGCCTTTTCTTCGGCGCTCGAGAGCCGCTTGTGGCGCATGTCGTCGCTGTAGACGCGCATGGCGTCGGTGATGCTGGAGCCCAGATCGATCGACTGGTTGATCAAAGTCGCAAAGGCCCGCGACTCCTCGAGCGCCAAGCGGTCGGAAAAATGCTCGAGCGCTTCCTTGAGCGGACGGCCTGCGCGGATTTCAAGATTCGTCAAATGAATGTTGGCGGAGAGCGAAGGATAAGTCTGGCCCAACTCGCGCCCGACCCGCTCGAGCGAGGCCTCCATCGACAAACCAGAGTCCGCGCACACGACGAGCAGATCCATGAAATCCGGAAAACCGGAGCGGTGCTCGAGCTTGCGGGCCGAAATCCGTTTGTCGACATAGACACTCGGACCGACGTAGCCGGCAACGCCGCCGGCCATGACCAGCATCCAGAGGAACGAGCTTGTTGTGGTGGGCCGCAGAATCGGCAGGAATATGAAAACAGCAATGGCCAGACCAATCGCCAATGCCGTGCGCGCAATGAAGAAGAAGGGCACCGCACGGGGATCGTAGATCCCGGCCTGGATCAAGCGCCGGCGCAGCACCTTCATGTTTTCGCCGTTGCTCTCGCCGTAGTGCTTGGTCGTGTATTCGATCAGCTTGCTGACGGTCTTGGCGCTGGAATTCTGCAGTGAGCGCGAACTCCCCCTGCGTTCCTGATCATCCATGATACGCGATGTACGCTTTTTGACCGCGCCGCGCACGCGCACCGCCGCCATCAGCGAGAATGCCAGTGTTCCGGCCGCGAGGAATACCAGCAGTGCCATCAGCATGGTGCTGCTGTCACGGAACGCATTGCTGAATACCGAGCTGAGGCTTTCCATGGTCAGATCCTGAAGTTGACCATGCGGTACATGATGAAATTACCGACGGCCATCCAGCACGCTGCGAGCCCAAGTCCGATCTTGGTCATGTCCTGGTCCCAAACGGCGCCGTAGAAATTCGGCACCAGAAACTGGATGACCAAGAACATGCCTATCGGCAGCGACGACAGGATCAGCGCCGATGCGCGGCCTTCCGCGGCCAGTGCTCGAATCTTGCGACGCATCTTGAACCGCTGGCGAATCACCGACGAAAGGTTTTCCAGGATTTCGCCGAGGTTACCACCCGTCGAGCGCTGAATGGCCACTGCGGTCACAAACAGAGGCAGATCGTCGGTGCCAACGCGGAAATACAGATTGCGCATCGCGGTTTCCAGATCGGAGCCGTATGTGAGTTCGTCCGAGACGATGCCGAATTCGGTACCGATCGGATCTGTCATTTCCCGTCCCACCATGGTGATGGCGATCGGAACCGGATGGCCGGCCCGCAAGGACCGCACGATGATGTCAATGCCGTCCGGAAACTGGGAGCTGAACTTTTTCTGCCGGCGGCCGCGCAAGATCCTCAGAACGAGCGGCGGCAACACGATGCCGCAAAACAGGGCGGCAATCACGGCGTAAGTCATGTTGCCTTTGAGGGTCAGCACCGCCATGAAGACCGCAACCACGCCGATCACGATAATCAGGACCAGCCGGCCCAAACCGATGGTGAGCCCGGATTGCAGCATGAGCTGGTTGAGATTGATGAGCGGCAATCGATAGTCGCCGCCGCTGGTCAGACCGCGCTCGCGGCGCAGCTGCACGAGCACGCTTTCGCGATCGGTCTTGTTGTCCATCACCTTGAGGCGGCGATTGATATTCTTGCGGTAGGACGCGTTGTTGTAGACGAGCAGATAGATGCCTTCGGCGAACATCGCAGCCGAAAGGCCGATCAGCGCATAGAACAAGTAGATTGAATTAAAATCGAACATGGCCGGTCAGAGCGGCTGCGAGGGATCGAAATAGCTGCCGGGAATCTTGATTCCCTGGTTGGCGAGGTGCGCAAGGAAGCGCGGACGCACGCCCGTGGCCTGGTAATGTCCCTGCACGGTGCCGTCAGGCGCGGTGCCGGTGCGGACATATTTGAAGATTTCCTGCATTTGAATGATATCGCCCTCAAGACCCGTAACTTCGGCGATAGAAGTGACTTTGCGCTTGCCATCCGACTGGCGCTGAAGCTGCACGATCATCTGGATGGCGTTGGCGATTTGGCTGCGGATCGAGGCAACCGTCATCGGAAGGCCGGCCATGCCGATCATCTGCTCAAGACGCGAAATCGCGTCGCGTGGCGTATTGGCGTGAATTGTCGCCATCGAGCCTTCGTGGCCGGTGTTCATCGCCTGCAACATGTCGAAAGCCTCTTCGCCACGGCACTCGCCGAGGATGATGCGGTCAGGCCGCATACGCAGGGCGTTCTTGACCAGTTCGCGCTGGCGAATTTCGCCCTTACCCTCGATGTTGGGCGGACGTGTTTCCATGCGGCCGACATGCGGCTGCTGAAGCTGCAATTCGGCGGCGTCTTCGATCGTGAGCAGGCGCTCCTTTTCGGAAATGAACGCCGAAAGCGCATTGAGCATGGTCGTTTTGCCGGAGCCCGTGCCGCCGGAAATAATCGTGGTAACGCGTGCTTTCACCGCGGCGGCCAGCACCTCAGCCATTGGCGGGCGCAGCGCGCCGACCTCGACAAGCTTCGTGAGGTTGAAAGGCTTCTTGGAGAACTTACGAATGGAGACCAGCGGTCCATCGACGCCGATCGGCCGCACCGCCACGTTGACGCGCGAACCATCCTGCAAGCGTGCGTCGCAGAGCGGGTGCGATTCATCGACCCGGCGGCCTACCGCGGATACGATCTTGTTGATGATGCGCAGGAGATGCTGCTCGTCCTTGAAACGCACGGACAGCGGCTCAAGCACGCCGTGGCGCTCGACATAGACGCATTCATGACCGTTGATCAGGATGTCGTTGATGCTCGGATCCTTGAGCAACGGCTCGAGCGGGCCCAGGCCCGTCATCTCGTCGAGGATCTCCGAAACGAAGTCCGCGAGTTCCTGCGTATTCAGCGGCAGACGCTCAACCAGCACATACTGCGCGACCAGTTGCTGAACGTGCCGGCGCAGTTCTTCTTCCGGCACTTTATCGAGCGCGGAAAGATTGATTTCCTCGATTAATCGGCGGTGCAGACGCACTTTGGCGTCGAGCAGCTTGTCGCTGAGCAAGGTATTTTCGGTCGGTTGTGCAGCCGCAGCCGGCTGCTCGCCCATCTCGGGGAATACCGTCCACGTCACGCCTTCGAGCGCGGTGGGCGTCGGTTCCTCGGGCACCGGCAGCTCGGGTGCCGCCGCACGTCGGACTGTGAAACGGCCGGCCATTTTAGCCACCCACCACGGAGAGCTTGAGCTTCTTCATCAATGCCATCGGCTGACCATCGGCGGCTGTCTTGGCCGCCGGCGCGTCCAGCACCAGTTTCTTGAGCTCCGCCGTAATCTTGTTGCCCGGCTTGACCTCATCGAGCGGCACACCGCGATCGATCGCCTCGCGAACAAGTGCGTAGTCGTTGGGAATCGCACTCAGGAACGCATCGCCCAGCGTGTGCGCGAGATCGGCGCGGCGCAGACCGGAATCGAACATGCGCTGGCTGAAACGATTGACGATGACCCGCGGGTTTGGTCCCTCGCCCAGCCGCTCATTGATCGCCGCCACCAATTGTTTCGCGTGGCGAAGTCCCGGCACCGTGGTTTCGCTGACGATGAAAAGCTTGTTCGAGCCAAGGAGCACGCTGTCAGTCCAAGAGAACCAGGTGCGCGGCATGTCGAACACGACATATTCGAAATTGCTCGAGACGAGATCGAGCAGGCGCGTCACCACATCGGGATCGAACGAGCGCATTTCCGCCGGCCGGTTTGGCGCGGCGACTACCGCGAGGCCTGAGGCGTGATACGAGAGCATGACCTCGAGCAATTGCCGGTCGAGGCGGTCCGGGCGCGGTTCGATCTCCGCCAGATTGAGGCGCGGCTCAAGATCGAGATAGTCGGCGACCGAGCCGTGTTGGAAGTCGAGATCGACCAGGCACGTCGACGGCCGCGCGCGCGGGCCGCCGCTGTTGAGCAGAATCATGGCGCTCTGCACGGCGAGCGTCGTCACACCGGCACCCCCGACCGCCGGCAAGAATGTGTAGATCTTTGCCTCGGTCGGCTCGGCGGCCCCGCCGGGGCCTTTGGCAACGCGTGCACAGGCGCGAACCAGGTCGATCGGTTCGACCGGCTTCACCAGAAAGTCGGCGATCCGCATCTGTAGCAAAGTACGTGCGGTGTTTTCGTCGAAGGCTTGCGTGACCGCGATGACCGGCGGCCAGGTGCCGACCCGCGCCATCAGCCGCGCGAGCGCGGCCATTTCATCGGCGCGGCCGGCATCGAGATCGACCACGACGACAGTGGCATCAGTGATGTCGAACGTATCGCCTTGCTCGGCAAGACGGCCCGAGACCACGGCGAGTTCGATCGCGGATGATGCACCAAATGTTGCACGGACAGAACGATCGAACTCCGCGTCGGCGGTGAGTACCGCCACGCGGGTCCGGTTCGTGCTGGAATTACGTCCAATGCGCATGATGCAATTGCCCGAGGTTTATTTCACCGCCGCTGCCGGCGCCGTTACAGGGGTTCCGACCGGTCCAGCGCTGTTCTGGCCGCCACCACCGTTGTCCGTGTAGCTGCCGGACGTGCCAATTCCGCGCGGCGGAATAACCCGGTTGGTGCGATAGCGCTCGACGGCCGTTTCCATCTTCTGGCCGTTGAAAGCGATGTTGCGGTTGGCGCTTTCCCGCGGCCAGGGGTCGACGGTATGCGTCACGATATTGGTCGCGACCGCATTGCCGCCCGAAAGCGCGACCGAGTCGCGGCGATCGAGATATTCCGAGCAGCCGCCAAGAACGGCAAACAAGCCGGCAAGCGCGACGGTGCGCATGACCTTACTGAATTGCCGCATTGGATTCCCCCTTCGGCATGTCGAGCATGTGACCGGTGAACGGACGATCGCCGGCGACCGCAATTCGCGCCGTTGCGGGCGTGAGCTTGCGTGCCTCTTCCCGCGTGACTTCCATTTTTCCGAGCAGGAAGAAGTCGGTGTCGTTCGGCGGCAAGGTGTCGTCGGTCGGCGCCTTGATCTCGTCACCGGGCCGCGCCGGACGCACGAGGCGCGGCGTGACGATGATGGCGAGGTCAGTTTCGTTCTTCTGATAGGACTTGCTGGAGAACAAAGCGCCCAGCACGGGCACGCTGCCAAGCCAAGGCAGCTGCTCGATGGAGTTCTTGTTGTCGTTTTGCAGCAAGCCGCCGATCACGAAGCTCTGTCCATCCGTCAGTTCGACGGTGGTGGACGCGCGACGCACGATCAGCGCGGGCACCGAGACGCCGTTGCTCACCGAAACCGTGTGCGTGGTGTCGATCTGGCTCACTTCCGGTTCGATCTTCAGGTTGATCAAGCCGCGGCCAAGCACAGTCGGCGTGAAGGCGAGGCCAACGCCGTACTTCTTGTAATCGACGGTCACCTGGCCAAACGAGCCGGACACCGGGATCGGATATTCGCCGCCGGCCAGGAAGCTCGCGGTATCGCCCGACAGCGCAACCAGGTTTGGTTCTGCCAGGCTACGGGCGATGCCCTTCTCTTCGAGTGCATTGATCATCACGTCGGTCGTCATTCCGCTCGCCGCGATGCGGCCAACCAGAAAACCGAACGGTGAAGAATTGGAGATGACGCCCGCCGCCGTTTCGCCGGCAATTGTGGCTGCCGTCAGCGGCAGATTGTTTGCCGACACGCGGTTACCGATATTGGTGATGCTGCTGCCGCCAAAACGGTTCCACTGCACGCCCAATTCGCGGCTGGCTGTGCGCGAAATCTCGATAAAACGCACTTCCAGCAATACCTGCTGCGGCGACATCACCGAAACCGTGTTGATGATTTCGGGGCCGAATTGCCGGGCGATTGTCACCGCCTTGTCGAGCGTGGCAGCATCCGCAACCTCACCCGACAGCATGATACGGCCGTTGACGCTCGAAGCCTGGATTCGCGACCCCGGGAAACGCCGTAGCAGCTCGTTGCTCAGCCGCGTGATGTCATAAGACACCTCGATATCGAAAATGCCGACAAGCTTCTTCCCTTCGGCGTAAACCGAAACACGTGTCGTACCGATCTTCTTTCCGAGGATCGACAACGCGTGGTCGGTCAGCGGATTGACGTCGGCAACTTCCGGATCGCCAACCGTGATGTCGACGAAGCTCGTATCGGTGTGGACGTCCTGCGACTTGCCGATCGGAACAAGCACCATAGCCGTGCGATTGTTGCCGCTGATCTGGATCAGCTTCGTCGGCGCCTGCGCATAGGCGTCACCGATCAATCCCAGGATCGATGCCGCCAAGGCAATGACCAGAGCGATCGCAAGATCGCGCAGCCAATTACCACGCTTGGTGGCCCTGTCCTCAACGCGCCAGCGGAAGCCGACGCCGATTTCATTGTGATTTTTCACGACACACTCCCCACCCCTTTAATGATCCCAAGCCTGGAGTCACCAGGCGGCTCGCCTCCGCTCCGTATCGGCCGAGGCCCCATCATGTCCCTCGACCGGCACGGTGTAGTCCTGTTTGGCCGACGCGCGTGTCACCACCACAGTCGTGGTAGCGCCCTTGTCGGCCGGTTCATTGGTCCCCAAGTCGTTGAGCGTGACCTTGCGCGTCTTTGTCTCGGCGGTTTCGCCGGCTTTGCGCAGCAGCAGTGAGAGGCTGCCGACTGAAGACGAGAGCCACAATTTCTGAGCTTCCACGGTGTCGACTTCCAAAGTCACCGACTTCGCGACCGTCGCCTTGGCCGCACGATCATCGGCGATCTGGTCAACCGCAAGCACGCGCGTGTTCTGAAGCACGACCTGCGTCGTGGCCGATCCTTTTTCGAGCTGGCGCGTCAACACGACGTCGACGTGATCGCCGGGCAGCACAAAGCCGCCGACGCCTTCCACGTCGTTGACGCGGATCGTCACAGCCTTCATGCCCGGCTTGACGAGCGCTGACAGCGTCGCGCGCTGACCGGCGCCGGTGATCTTGAGAGCCAGCACCGGCTCGTTGGCTTCGATCGCGGCCAGCACAACGCGGCGGCCGCCCGAAATTACGTCATTGATCTTTGCGAAGGCGCCCGCCGGCAGCGAGTCAGACGGCCACGGGACTTCCTGCAACATGGATGCATTGAGCTCGGTGCCGAAGCGCAGCGGCTGCTTGGCAACGACGACCGTTTGCGACGCCACCTGCGTCGGCTTCGGTGCGTTCCGCGCCTGCATGCTCGCCTGGTTGTTGAGCCAGACCTGAGCGATGAACACAGCGAGCAAGCCGAAGACGACGGCAAACCCGATCATGACAATGGTACTGGCACGCACGACAATAAGCCCCGTTTGACGCGACCGAATACTTCCGCGGTCTGTTCAAACGAACACTAGGGGTGAGGCAGTATTGAATTACTAAAATCACTGTCGCAATTGCGTCTATGCTGAAGAGCGCCTGAATTCGTAGCGTTTACGACCCGTATCCAGCCTGCGATAAACTTTAGAGTAACCTTGCATGAAATTAACAATACTGTTGCGAATGCTTGTCACGACAGTAATCAGCGGTTAAGCGTATCGGCCGCGCCGAGCTGCAAAAGACCCTGCAAATACGGGGTTGTTGCCCATCAGGTGGGCGGCGACCTTGCCGCGTTGGGAGATCGTCAAGACTAAGGCAGAGTTACCGAAATACGGCGGCGAGCGTTGCCCGTGCAGCGGTGTTGCGGCAACATGCCCTACCTGTCGCCAAGACAAACGTGGCCGCATCGAAGCCGGTGCGCCGAAACATTTTTTCCGGGAGAATGCATCAATGTCGAAACCTCGCATTAGCTATGTCGATCCATCGACGATCAAGGATCCTGCCATGATCGCCGAATTCGAGCGCTGCGCGCGCGAGGGGACACCGCGACCGGAAAGCCAGGCCGTTCGCGCCCATGTGCCGGCGACCTTCTGGTCGTTCGCCAATACGTGGCGCGACGTATTCAAGAACGGCGTCGCCGATCACAAGATCAAGGAGCTTTGCCGGATTTATGTTTCGCGTTCGGTGCTGTGCGAGTTCTGCGGCAATCAGCGTTCGATCAAGGCCGCGAAATCCGGCCTCAAGGAAGATGACTATTCCGACCTGATCAATTTCGAGAGCTCGTCACGTTATGATGAGCGGCAAAAGGCAGCGCTGGCATACGCCGAAGCCATCACCTGGGACCTGCCTTCGACCGATGAATTGTGGAACCGGCTGCACAAGCACTTCAGCGAACCCGAGCTGGTCGAGATCGGCTACTTCGTTGCCATTACGATGGGCCAGCAGCGCTGGTTACGCACCCTCAACATCGAACATCACCAGATTCTCGCCGGTACCGATGGCTCGATGGCGCCGGGCTTCGAGACACTCGATGCGCTCCAGCGTTCGAAACAGGCCGAAGACTACTGGGCCAAGATCAACAGCAAATCTTCAAAACAGGCAGCAGAGTGACAAGTCAAACGTCGGCGACACCCGCCATCCGTTCCGCTTCGCAGGCCGCGAATAGCGAACCACGCATCCGTGTCCGGGGCCTGGGCAAGCACTACGGCACACTTGAAGTTTTCCGAAACATCGATTTTGACGTCGGTGAGCGTGAGATCGTCGCGATTGTCGGGCCTTCGGGCTGCGGCAAGACCACGCTCCTGCGCTGCATCGACGGCCTGTTGCCGCACGATGCCGGCGAGATCAGGGTTGGCAACGAACGCGTGGTCGAGCCCATTGCCGGCGTCGCCATGGTGTTCCAACATTTCGGGTTATTCCCCTGGAAGACCGTGTTCGAGAATGTCGCCTATGGGCTGCGGATGGCAGGGGCATCAAAGGCGGACATTGACCGCAAGGTGCCGGAATTCATCAAGCTGGTCGGCTTGACCGGCTTCGAGAATGCATTTCCGTATCAGATGTCCGGCGGCATGCAGCAACGCTGCGGCCTTGCGCGCGCGCTCGCGGTCGAGCCGAGCGTCCTGCTGATGGACGAGCCGTTCGCAGCCGTCGACGCGCAAACACGCGAGATTCTCCAATTCGAATTGTTGCGCATCTGGGAGCAGCGGCCGACCGCCATGGTCTTCGTGACGCACTCGATCGAGGAGGCTGTGCTGCTCGGTCACCGCGTGATCGTGCTCAAGGGCCGGCCTTCGAGCATCCATGAAACGATTACGATCGATCTTCCGCAACCGCGTACGCGCGAGACATTGCGCGAGCCGCGCTTTGCCGAATTGCGCGAACGCGTCTGGGGCACGCTGATGCGGGAGGCGCGGGAAGCCGAATTTGTTCTCGAACGTTAAAAAGCTGAACAAGAAAATAATGAAGCCTACAGGGAGGATTCCATGATCCGCAGGACCATCACATTGGCGGCCAGCGGGATGCTGCTGGCAGCTTTGCTGGCGAGCGCCCCGGCATCGGCACAGGGCAAGAAAATCACTGTGGCAACGCCGGGCATTCCGCCGATCTTTTCGGTCATGATCGCTTACGTCGCCGAAAAACAAGGTTTTTTCAAAAAGAACGGCGTCAATGTCGAAATCAAGCCATTCGACAACGGCACCGCCGCAGCGCGGGCCGTGGTTGCCGGCGACGTCGATATGGCGTGGTCGCCGACGCCGCCCGTCATCAATCAAGTCTCCAATGCCAGCGTCCCGTTGGTCGCCGTCTACGGCATGCCCAATCCGGATTGGGTGATCGGCACGACCGAAACCGGCAAGGCCTGCAAGGATATGGTCGGTCAGGACGTGGGCGTCGATTCGATCAACGGTGCACGCTCGGTGGCACTGCGCTCAATGCTCGTGGGCTGCCCGGGCGTAAAGATCGAAGACGTCAAGCAGGTTGCGCTTGGGTCAAGCCCCGGCCCGGCGCTGCTCGCCGGCCGCCTGCAATTTTCAGTATTGCACCTCGACGACCTGGCCGAGATCGAACATCAGGGCAAGAAGCTCAACATCCTGCTGGCCATGAAGAACACCAATCCGACCAGTCACTATCTCATCATGGTCGTGCGCAAGGACAACCTGGAAAAAAACCGCGACGCCATCGTGCGCACGGTTGCCGGCATGGTCGAGGCCGCGCGCTTTATGCAGGATCCGAAGAACGCCGATACCGTAGCCGAGATCGCTGCCGTGACGGGACACAACAAAGAGGTCAACAAGGCCGCGCTCAAGGCATTTCTCGGGATCGACTTCTGGGCGGCCAAGGACGATGGCATGCCGCGCAACAAGATCGAGGCGGTGGCCGCGCTCATGAAGAAAATCGGATCGATCAAGCCGGACAAGGAACCGGTGACGTATGACGCCTTCGTCGACGGCTCGGTATGGAAAGATGCCAACGCGATGGTGAAGTGAGCCACGCGCGGCCAGACAGAGGCATCTTCACAGTGCCGACGTATATCAGCCGCCACGCACCGCTCTGGCTCAGCCTTTTCGCCGGCATTGCCGCCTGGGAAATCGCCGGGCGGTCGACCAGTGCGGCTTTCATGGTGCCGTTCTCCGAGACACTGGTCCGGCTCTGGCAACTCACCACCCGCGGCGAATTTCTCAAACAGCTGCTCGATTCCGCAGAGCTTTTCCTGACCGGCTTCATGCTGGCGATCCTGGTCGGCGCGCCGCTCGGATTGTTGCTGGCGCGCGTGCGCGTGCTGCGCATCGGCATCGAGCCCTACCTTATGACACTCTATGCCACCCCGATGGTGGCGTTGATTCCGTTTATCCTGTCGATGATGGGGTTTGGTTTTGCGCCCAAGGTGCTGGTCGTCTTTCTCTTCACCGTTTTTCCTATGCTCTACAACACGGTGGAAGGCGCGCGCAGCATCAAACCCGAACTGATCGAGGTGGCGAAATCCTTTCGTTCAACCGAATGGTCGCTCTGGCGTGAAGTGATGCTGCCTTACACCTTGCCCTACATGATGACCGGCGTGCGCCAGGCGATCGGACGCGCTTTGGTCGGGATGATCGCCGCGGAATTCTTCCTGTCGTCAACCGGGCTCGGTCAACTGATCATGGGCGCGTCGCAGGATTTCGATACCGCCGGCGTGTTTGCATCCATCCTTGTCATCGGCATCATCGGCGTCGGATTGACGCGGCTCGGCCTGAAAATCGAGCAACACTTTGCGCACTGGAGGCAATGACGATGAGTCAGGCCGCCATCGTCGCTCCCGCACCCGCCGAACCCAAGACGTCGGCTCTGCCCCGCGGCGCCTTCTGGCCGCGGTTGATCACGGGGCTCACCATCTTGCTGGCGTGGGAACTCGTGGTCCGCGCCCTCGCTCCTGCCTATGTGGCAAAGCCGAGCACCGTCGTGCTCGCCATTCCGCGCGTGATCACCGACCCCGTGTTCCTGCAGGCGCTTGGCGCCACGCTCACCGCCGTGGCGGAAGGACTGGCGATCACGATCGTTGTTGGTACCGCAATTGGCCTGCTGATGGGACGCAGCAACACTATCGACCGGATGATCCGCGTCTACATCAATGGCTTTAACGCCATGCCGATGATTGTCGCGTTGCCGTTGTTCTCGTTGTGGTTTGGTTACTCTGGCGCGGCCCGCATCGCCACCATCATCTTCGCCGCAATATTCGCCATCACCATGAATGTGGCCGATGGCGCGCGCTCGGTTCCGCGCGAATATCTGGAGGTGGCCCACTCTTTCCGTTCCGGCCGTCTGCGCATGCTCACCGACATTGTATTGCCGGCCTCGATGCCTTATTTGCTCGCCGGCTTCCGGCTGGCCGCCGGCCGCGCGCTGATCGGCGCGGTGGTTGCGGAATTTTTCCTCTCGATTGGTGGACTAGGTTATTACATCCTCTACAATTCACGTTCCTACCACCACAACGAGGCCTTCGTCGGCGTGCTGTTGCTGGCCGCATTCGGCGTCGGATTTGAAGTGCTGGTGCAATCGGCAACGAAGCGCTTCATGCCCTGGTATCGCCGCGACGAAAAGGCGAGCTAGCGCACTCTCTACCGGACAATCACAAGGAAAATCCGCATGTCATCCGACCCCTTGCTCAAGGCCGCGATCGCGCATTGGGGCCCCCGCTTTGTTGCCAACGGCGTGGTGCTGACCGACTTCGAGGAAATCACCAGCTCGCTGACATCGTATAGTGACTGGTGCCGTGCCTGGTCGGCGCGCGCCGCGCATCACGAACAGCTCGGCCGCGAGGCCCTGGCCAAGAAGCGCTTTCTCACCGCCGGCGAATGCCTGCAGCGCGCTGCGGTCTACTACCATTTCGCCTCGTTCCTGTTTGTGCATGACCAGGCGCAGATGAAAGCCGCACACAAAAAACAGATCGAATGCCGGCAGGCGGCGCTTCCTCACCTGCGGCCGTCTGGCGAACGCATTGAGATTCCCTACCAGGGCAAGACGCTGGCCGGCATCCTGCGCAAGCCGGCCGGCATCGATAAGCCGCCGGTCGTCGTGATGGCGGTCGGCCTCGACTCGACCAAGGAGGAAGGTGACGCCTACGAGGCGCCGTTTTTGGCGCGTGGAGTCGCGACGCTGATCTTCGAAGGCCCCGGCCAGGGCGAAGGGCAATATGATTTTCCCATTCGCGGTGACTATGAAGTACCGGTGAAGGCCGTGATCGATTTCGTGGAGAAGCGTTCCGATCTCGATGCCAAGCGCGTCGGCATGTGGGGCGTCAGTCTCGGCGGCTATTACGCGCCGCGTGCAGCCGCTTTCGACAAGCGCATCAAGGCGTGCATCGCGCTGGGCGGGCCATTCGACTGGGGCGCGGCGTTCGACGCTCTGCCGGATCTGACCAAGGATGCGTTCCGTATCCGCAGCCATTGCAAGACCAACGACGAGGCAAAGAAGAATGCCGCGACGCTGTCACTGGTCGGCGTGGCGCAGAACATCGCCTGTCCGATCTTCATCGTGAACGGCCGCCTCGATCGCATCGTGCCGGCCGCCGACGCCGAGCGCCTGGCGCGCGAGGTGAAGGGCCCGGTCGAACTGATGATGATCGAGGACGGCAATCACATCGCCACCAATCGCGCCTACCGCTGGCGCTCGCAAAGTGCGGACTGGATGGCGGAGCACCTCAAATAATCTGAAATCCGCGCGGAATAGTGTGAAATCGCTCAATGCCGTCGACGGTGATCAGCACCATCTCGCCGGTCTGAACGCCGGCCTTGCCATCGCGCGTCACAACGTTTGGCTGGATGACAACAGTCTGTCCCGCGCGGAACGGCTCCGGCGGGACCGGACCTGCCGGACGGCTCTTGCAGCCGAGAATGGGCGGCAGATAACCACCGCCATAGCCGTGCAACAGATCGTCGATGATGGTGAAGCCGGCCTCCTCGATAGCCCCTGAGGCTTCGATCACTTGCGCCGGCGTCGCGCCAGCCTTGAGCACCGATGCGATCGCGTCAAAGGCCGCATCGGCTGCCGCATGCAGGTCGCGATAAAGCTTGCTTGGCTCGCCCAGCGCAAAACTGCGCAGCACCTGCCCCGGATGATCCCAGAACGCAGCAGTGATCTCCGCCACCACGGCATCGCCTGCCTGCACCCGCCGCATGCGCGGAAACTGGCGTGGCACGCCGAGATCCGGCGCACTCATCGACGTAGTGCCGATATAGTGAATGACATTGATTGCGCCCTGCGCGACGTAAGCGCGCTCGACCAGGTCACCCAGTTCGCGTTCGTTCAAGCCGGGTTTTACGCCGTCGCGCAGCGACGCCATACCCAGATCGCTGAAATGAGCGCCGATGCGCAGCCAGTCGGTTTCCTCGGCGGATTTAACCTGCCGTAGGCGAACGTACCCGCGATTGAGATTTTTCAATTTTCCGAACTTCGCCGCGAGCGCGGCGTGTTGATCCGCGGTAATGGGCCCAAGCGTCGCAATGCGGTTTTCGCGCGCGCCACGCTTCGTCAACACGTCGATCGCAGCAGCAATTGATGATTCACCGCCCCACGTTACCTCCGCTTTGTCGGCGAGAATTCGTGCCTGCGGCGCGTGATTGACGTATTGCACGAACAACGCGTCGCGCTCACCCGGCGTGAATATACCAACGGCCTCGGCGGTGACTGGCCACTGCGTCAACCACTGCACGGAAGAACCGAAGCGATTGGCGCCGCAGAACACCAGGTGGTCGCAATCCGCCTCGACCAGCAACGCTTCAATGGCTGCGCGCCGGCGCGCCATCTCCGCGTCCGAGAAACGCGGATATTCGGCTTCGACGATGCGCGCGAGATGCGGTGAAAGCGTCACGTGGCTTTCTTCGGCAGCGCGACGATCATGTCGAGCTCTATGCGCGCGCCGGGTGACGACAGCGAATTGATGCACACCGTCGTGCTGGCCGGCCTCCAGTCGCCAAAATATTTATGCATGGTCTTGTGCATTGCGTCGGCTTCGCGGAAGTCGGTGAGATATTTCGTCACCTTCACGACATCGCGCCAGCTCGCGCCGACGTGGTCGAGAATCGACTTGATTGCCAACATGGCCCGATCGGTCTGCTCCTCAATCGAATGCGGATGCACGTGCTCGGCATCGACATGCGGGTGCTTGTGGTAGAGCGGCGATGGCGTCGCGCCCGACAGAAACATCAGGTCGCAGGCCCCGACAATGTGCACGGCCGGGGCATAGGGCATCGTGTGCGCCTCCTCCGGTTTCGGGTGCACGGGTTCGAGCCGGAAGCTCTGCTGCGGCTTGGTCATCACGGTCATGGCGGGCCTCCGATTGGCAAATAAACTCGCGCCATTTGGGACTGAAAATCGTTCGGGCGCAACGGGCACCAAGTCTGTCATGGCCGGGCTTGTCCCGGCCATCTCGCTTAGGATGGCAATGCCGTGCCCCACCAAGCGGGGTCACCGGGACAAGCCCGGTGACGACGAAGAAATTATAACCGCGGTAAGTTGATCGCCGCGCGAGAAAAGGTAACTTGCCCGCCACAGGAGAGACCGGATGCCTTCAACGATCCTTGATTCCGCGGTGTTCCGCGACATTTTCACCACGCCGGCAATGCGGAACGTGTTCTCGGACGAGAACCGCGTGCAGAAATACCTCGATTTCGAAGCCGCGCTGGCCCGTGCGCAGGCAAAGCTCGGCATTATTCCAAAGGAAGCGGCTGCCGAAATCGTCCGCCATTGCTCGGCTGACAAAATCGACATGGCGAAACTCAAGGAAGCGACCGAGCGGATCGGCTATCCGGTGCTCCCCGTCGTCCAGCAGCTTGTGAAATTGTGCAAAGACGGCCTCGGTGAATGGTCGCACTGGGGCGCTACCACCCAGGACATCACCGACACTGCGACGGTGATGCAGATCCGCGAAGCGCTCGACATCATCGAGAAGGAGATCAACGCCATTTCGGATGCGCTCGCCGCACTAGCGAAAAAATACCGCGACACGCCGATGGCCGGCCGCAGCAATCTCCAGCAGGCCGTGCCTATCACCTTCGGCTACAAGATGGCGACCATGCTGGCGGCCTTCGAGCGCCATAAGCAGCGCTTGAAAGAACTCAAGCCGCGCGTACTGGTGGGCGAATTCGGCGGCGCCGCCGGCACCCTGTCGTCGCTTGGCAAAGATGGGCTGAAAGTCCAGGAAGAACTGGTCAAGGAGCTCAAGCTCGGCCAACCGGCAATCTCCTGGCACACCGTGCGCGATTGCATCGCCGAGGCCGGTTGTTTCCTCGGCCTCGTCACCGGGAGCTGCGGCAAGATCGCCTTCGACGTGAAGCTGCTGATGCAGACTGAAGTCGAGGAAGTGTATGAACCGTTCCATTCCGGACGCGGCTCCTCGTCAACGATGCCGCAGAAGCGCAACCCGATTTCGTCGGTTTACATCACCGCGCAGACCGCGATGGTGCGCCAGCTCGTCGCCGCGCTGCTGGAGGCCCAGATCGAGGATCATGAGCGAGCCACCGGTCCATGGGAAATCGAATGGATTGCGCTGCCGGAAATTTTCATGCTCTCGGCCGGGGCGCTCGCACAGACGCGATTCCTGGTCGAAGGCTTGCAGGTGAACGAAAAGAAGATGCGCGAGAACCTCGACATCACCAAAGGGCTGATCATGTCGGAAGCCGTGATGATGGGGCTCGGTGCGGACCTCGGCCGCAACAAGGCGCACGATCTCGTCTATGACATCTGCCGAGAGGTCGTGAAAACCGGGCGGCCGCTGATCGATTTGCTCGCCGAGGACAAGGAAATCAGCAAGCACGCCGACCGCAAAAAACTGGAAAAGCTTGTCGACCCGGCGAACTATCTTGGCGTTGCCGGTGAAATGGTGGACCGCGTACTGGCGATGCGGAAATAACTACGCCGCCTTCGGCATCGTACGCCAGATTGCGACCGCTACGCCAAGCGTGGCGATGCCGATCAGCGCAAACAGCGTGGGCACCGTCACGCCCGATTTCTGCATGATTGCCACGGCGATCGTTGCACCGGTCATGAAGGCCGCGTTGAGCACGTTGACCGCAGCGACCGTGCGCGCGCGATGACCGGCGTCGCTCCAGGCCTGCACCGCAGCGAATGCCGGCACGATGAACAGGCCACCGGCGATCGCGAGGCCACAGAGATCTATGGCGGCGCGCAGACCTGGGCCCGATGACAACACGACGGCGGGCCCTTGCAATGTTTGCATTGGTGCAATTGCATACGTCGCTACACCCAGATCAAGCGCGAAGCTGCCGAGCAGAACTGCGCCCACCAGTGTCGTCCTGAGGACGATGCGCCCCCGCGCAATCATCGCCGCAAGACCTGACCCGACGCCGACCGCGACCGAAAAGATTGCAAGGTAAACGGTCAAAGTATCTTCGTTGCCACCGATCTGTTTTTTGATGAGCGGCGGCAGCAAAGACAGCACCACGATGCCGGCAAGCCAGAACCAGCTTGTCACCATCGCGCCCCACCACAGCCGCTCGTCTGCCCGTAGGTATCGCAACATCTCCCCAGTCGATGCGACGATGTTATTGGCGATCTTAAGATGCGGCGCGCCCTCGCCGGTGGCTGGGATCAAAAGTGCCGCAATCCAGCAGGCGAGTGCGAAGCCAATGACCAGGACCGCAAACGTTGCGACCGCGCCCTGCCCACGCGCGGCAATTCCGCCGACGATCGTTCCGAGCAGAATGGCGACGAAGGTCGCCCCTTCCACCAGCGCGTTGCCGGCGGGCAAGTCTTCGTGTTTGAGATGATCCGGCAGGATACCGTATTTGATCGGCCCGAATAACGCGGCAAGCGCGCCGAAGCCGAACAACGAAATAAAAAGCAATACGAGTGACGAGCCCGCGTAGCCCCACACCGCAAGCGCCGCAATGAAGATTTCCAGGAATTTCAGCCACTGAGCCACCCGCGCCTTGTCGTAGCGGTCGGCAAGTTCGCCACCGAGCGCGGACAAAAAGAAATAGGGCGCAATGAACACCGCGCTTGCAAAGGTAATCAATACTTCGGTGTCGCGCGCGCCCGAATGGAACAGGATGACAAAAACCAGCGCAGTCTTGAGAAAGTTGTCGTTGAACGCGGCGAAAAACTGGCACCAGAACAGCGGTGCAAATCGCCTCGACAGCAGCAAGGGGTCCGGCATCCCGCCAGACTAGCGCAGAGTTTTCGCGGAACGCTCATTCATTCACAGCAAATAAAATGGGCGGCCCGGGGCCGCCCATTTGACGCAGGCAAACTGACTTTAAAATCTACGAATTACGCGCGACCCTGAAACCCCGCGCCGATCGGCGTCCATATTGGCGAGGTGCCTTTTCGTCCGATTCCATGACGATCGCTCCCATGGCCAGGCCGAGGGCGATGCCGATGACGATGGAAAATAACGTAATCCACATAGCGGGCCTCCTACGTTGCCGCGAACTGCGCGGGATTCCGGCCCGGGCAACGCTTCAAAACGGCGTCCGTTCCCTTATTTTAGAAAAAGATGGTTTCGGCAGTTCCTTCGCACCTGCGGGAAAATACTGCAAATTTATGTCGATTGCGATTGAACCCGCATCGAAGACTGCAGATCAGCCAGCAATATGCGCAGATCGAGTTCCCGGAACTCCAAATAAATTCGCCGTAGCCAGCGTTGCAACTCGATATGACTATCAAGCGGAATGCCGACCGCACTCCCCATATTCGAACTTGCGAATGAGAATGGCGGCTTGTCGATATATCTCCGCAACCCGGGCGCCAGCACCGGCAAATGCACGATCACGGTACCGCCGCCGGCGGGCATGTATTTGTCGCGATGCTGCGCAGGTCCCAGCAACTCATTGTGCACCGGCGCCAGCGTTGCCTGGGCAAAGCGGGTGCGCAGGCTGCGATAGGCCTCGACCGAAGTCTGGTCGGGCGTCACGACAAACAGGATCGCAATTGCAACCGAACGGCGCCGCGCTTCCTCAACAAAACCGATTTGATGGGCAACCGCGAAAAACGACTCAAACGATTCGTGGCCAAGATCGACGACCTTGGTGGCATCGTCGTCCGCAACCAGCCGGTCGAATAACGCCATCTGTCCGTTGATGTCGCGAATGTTCGCCGTGACCACGCGCTCAGGCAGAAACTGAGCGAGCGTATGCTCGCCGGAATTGAGATCGAATGCCGCAACTGTCCGGCCTTCCTGCGAATGAAAATCGGTAAGCAGCCGGGCCAGCAAAGTTTTGCCGACGCGCGGGCGCGGCGATGCGACAATGGTGATGGAATTGCGGAATGACATCACCTGACCGGACGCCGCCCGCTCAACCGGCGTAACTGGGATGGAGTATTAGCCAGCAACCTGACGGACGTTGCTTTCCATCTTCGGCGAAACCAAGTCAACCAGCTTCACGCGATCAAACTCACCCCAGACATTGCCAAGCCAGTGCCGGACATAACCGCGCAGGACAAACGAATAGTTGGCTGCTTCGCCCTTCGGGCCTTTGTTGCCGACAAACGACACGAAGGGAACGCTGGCGACTTCCACCTGTTCGTAAGCCATTTCGTTGAGCTTCGGGATGGTAATTTCCTCGGCGCCTTTGATCTTCTTGAAATACGAATTGTAGGTGGCTGGATCCCACTCGAAGAACGTCGTGTTGTTGATGAAGTTCTTGACCAGGAAATAGTTGGCATCGCCAACAGTGCGCGCCGTCTCCGCGATCTCCTCAAGAGAGGCGATGGACGAGCCGAGTATATGAAAAACCGCGAAGGTGATCTGACCCTTCTTGGCCGATTCCAGAAAACCGATATCGCTGAGCGCCTGCAACGTCGACGACAGCAGACCGGCGCGTACGTCGATCACGGTGACCTTGGCATCGGCGCTGCCGAGCGTGTCAAAGATTTTCATCTGATCGGACACCGAGGTGACGTCGACGACCTCGGTCAGCTCGGGATGAAACCGCTTGAGCGTGCCGCGCGGCGACTCGGTATCGAAGGCACGGGTCGGCGTCTGATGTGCCCCGAAATAATCGATCAGGGTGCGGGCAACGGTAGTCTTGCCAACGCCTCCCTTGTCCGCGCCGACGAGAATGACAGCAGGTCTGGCCATAGGGCTACTCTACAGAACGAAGTGACTGATCCGGTGGAATTATCTTACTACCCTATGAACGGGGGAAAATGACAGGAATAACATTGGCTAGGTTAGCGATGCCGGCCGGCCACACTGTGGGTATGGTACAAAATAACTCCATCATTTCAATGTATTGGCAAAAAATCGGCTGCTGCGGCGGCCGGCCGCTGAAATCGCGATTCTAGAATGCTGGTGCCGGCGGAGGGATTTGAACCCCCGACCACCCGCTTACGAAGCGGATGCTCTACCGCTGAGCTACGCCGGCTGAAGGAGCGCCACAGATATCGGCGCACGCCATGATTGGCAAGCAATACGCCCTGCCCAATACGCCTTTGTCATTGCCTGCTGCTTAACGGAACAACTGCCGCAGCCGCTGCCAGGTGTCTCCCGATGGCGGTGCCGAGGTCTCCGGCATCGGATCATGGTCGAGACCTAGATCAGGCCCCGGATCGTCCGGTGCGTGCACCAGCGGGATCACTGGCTCGACCGGCCGCGGCTTCGCAGATGCCTTTGATGACGCCCGGGCGTCTGGTCTGGATTTTGCGGCCTTGCGCGACGGCATTTCGACCGGCGGCTCAAGCGTCGCTTTCGGCAAGGCAACTGCGGCGGGTTCCATGGGGGGCGGCGTGGCCTCAATCACAGGCCGGCTGACACCGATTTCGGCCAGCGGCACTTTCCACTCATAACCATCGAGCCGTCCATTCGGGGAAACCGGCAGCCAGCGATCCGACACCACACCATCGGCCGTCCAGACCGGATCGCCGGACGCGCGCATCGCGCGCGCCATCCATTCGCGCACGCGGCCTTCATCGCCGTGCTCGGCCTCCTCGATCTCGGCCATCAACGCGGCGACGCGGCGCGTGGGCGCCGAAAGATAGGGCGCGAGCGCCGCGCGAGCGGTGGCGAATTCGCGCGCATCAAGCGCGGTACGTGATACCGCCAGCGCGCCCTCAAGTTGGCCTGGGACCTTTTCGGCGAGCTTCTGCATGCGCGCGAGCCGCTCGCGCGCGCTATCCCCCAATCGAAGGTTTGCGTAACTCTCCGCGATGTCGGGATGCGGATTGATCGTCCAAGCGGCCTCCAGGATTTTTCGCGCCTTGCGTGGCTCGCCGGATTCAGCAAGCCGCCGTCCGGCCAAGGCGGCAGCCGGCACCAGATCAGGCGCAAGCTTGACGGCATCGAGCACCAGCGCGCGCGTGGTGTCGCGATCGATGTCCTGCAGCGCTTGTGCGCGAGCGGTGAGCAGGACTGCGCGTTTGCGACGATAGTCGGCCTTCTCGAGCGCAGGCTTCATGGCATCGAGTGCCTCGATGGCGCCGGCCCAGTCGGACGCCGCGCAACGGTAGTCCAGTACGGCTTCGCCAGCCCAGGCGGCGGCCGGTCGAATCTGCGCCGCTGCTTCCGCCGCCAACCGTGCGGCATTGGCATCGTTGCGCCGATGCGCCTCGATATAAAGGCCGCGCAGCCCGAGCAGCCGCGTATCGTCGCGCGTCGTCATCTCGCGGAACGCACGCTCGGCCGCACCGCGGTCACCCGCCATTTGCGCCGATTGCGCCGTCAGCAACAGTGCCAGCGGATCGCCGGGTGACAGCCGCGCTGCTTCGTCGGCAAATTTACGCGCAACGCGCAGGTCTCCGGCGCCGATCGCAATCAGGCCGCGGCTGATGGCGAGATAGCCCTTGATGGCGCGGCGGTGGCGGAAGAACAGCGACACTTGCTCAGGCGAGCGAATGATCGCGCGCACCAGCGACCACAGCACCATCGCCGCAATGACCAGCGCAACAATGGCGAACGCTGCCACCAGCATCGAAGTCTCGGCCCTGTAGCCCATCCAGTTGATCGCGACTTCGCCCGGGCGATCGGCCACCCACGCAAAGCCGGCGGCTATGAGCGTCACGGAAACAAGGAACAGGACGATCCGGATCATCCTGCCCTCACCGTTTGCCGAGTGCGCGCGCCGTGTCGGCGGCGAGTTGCCGGGCGGCTGCAAGCGCGGCCTGCCGCGCCTGTACCTTGGCGACCCAGGCCTGCGCCGGCGCGCGCACGGCGGGATCGAGACGTTCGAGATCGGCAAGCGCGGCCGGGATATCCGCGCGCGTCGTCTCAATGTCGAGACGCGCAAGGACGGCAGCGGCATCGTCGCCGGCCGGCGCGTCGAGCGGCCGGATCCGCACAAGTTTGCCGGCGTTAGCCTGCAAACGATCGAGGAAACCGCCGGCCGGGGCCTGCGCGCCCGCAGCTTTCTGCATTGCCGGAAGGAATGCGCGCAGCTCTTGCGCCAGTGCGGAGGGCTGCGGAATGCCGGTCGCCGCAAACGGCACCAGCGGCGCCAGAGCTTTTTCGCCGGCGCCCAACGATTTCACTTCGTCGAGTTCAGCGCTGAACGATGCGCCACTTACGACCGTGTCGCGCAACGTTGCCGCGCTCAGCGCAAGCCGCGCGCCGCGGTCGGTCGGCGCGTTTTTGACGACTTGTTCAAGTATGGCGAGGCGTTTTTGCACGCTGTCGACGTCGGCCGGAGATAGGCCGGCCGAGGAGTTCTTCGTGAGATCCTGCACGCTGTTGCGCAAGTCAGTCAGAACTTTTTCCGAAGCGTCCGCGCGTGCGCGCGCCTCGGCCGCATTAGCCGCAACCTCATCGCTGCGCTTGTTGATTGCAGTGAGCGCAATGCCAAGCGACTTCAGCGCATTGTCGGCGGCCGATAATCGTTCCGACGTGCCCTGATCGCTGGCGGGAAATTTTGCGATCGACGCTTCAATCTTGGCCAGGCGCTGGTTGAGCGCGGCGCCCGAAGCCGGATCTGCGACCGACGAGCCGGTGTCGCGCGCCGGCACAAGCCCGGCGAACCAGAGTCCAAGCAGCGCAGCGGTCATGATGGCTGCGCCGACAAATCCCGCGGCGAAAATTTGCCAGGCCGCCGGCGCTGTCCGCTTTGAACCGTTGCGCAGGCCGGACTTGGGATCGTGGGCGGGACCGGCTCCATCATCAGTCACAGAAGGCTCCGGCGGCGGTGCGGCCGCCTCATCGGCCCCGGCCTGCGGCGGCTGAGCAGCGGCCGCCTCCGGCATTTCGGTTGCCGTCAGGTCGATAGTGGGCGCGGGGCGCTTGCGGCGGCGAGCACCTTCGGCAGGATCCGGTGTTGTGCGCTTATCGGCCATGTACTTTTCCTTGGCGAATCGGCTCAACCCCGCAAGCAGGAAATAACGCAAATGGCGCGGGCGCGCCAATTATCAAGCGGGCGGCGCCTGCAAAAGCGCAATCAGCGTGGCCTCGTCGGGGCGCGCGGCGATCGTGACCTGGCCGCCGCCGGCAAGCGGTTCGGCGGCTTGCGCCGACAGGCAAAAATGCCGCACCGCGAGCGCTGGTCCGGCAATGCCGGCCCGCTTGGCGCCGGCGGTATAATTTTCGGCGCTGCGCCCCGAAAAATGCAAAACGGCATCGACCTCGCCGGCCTTGAGCGCTTCGATCAAAGCAGATGGAAACGGCGCGGTGGCCGCGCGATAGACGACGCGCATCTCGGCGGCGATGCCGCGCGCCGACAACTCGCCAATGAGATCCACCGCGCGATCTTCGCCGGCAAGATATAGCAGCGGGGTTTTGGCATCGGTACGCGCCGAACTCAGCGTGCGCACCAGATCGCGCACGTCACCGCCCGCCGATGAAACGTTGGTGAAACCGGCCTCTTCCGCCGCCTCTGCGCTCCGCTGGCCGACGGCGAACAACGGCAGTGTGACCAAGATGGCTTTTGCTGTGTTGCCGGCAATCGCGCCTGGTGCGTTCGCGCTGGTAATAACGACGGCGCCCCAGTGTCCCGACAGGTCTGCCGCCACGCTTTGCACAGTCATCAGCGGCGCGACAAGCACCTCATGTCCAAGCGCGCGCAACGCGATCGCGGTGCGCTTGCCATCGGGTTCGGGACGAGTGACGACGACACGCATGCCCGTTCCAATCTAATCGAAGAACGCGGCACCGGCACGATGCCGGAGCTCGCGTCCGGCGTCGGCGCCGATCGTTGCCGCATCCTTGCGATCACCCGTTCCGCTGATGTCGTGCGCGGCAGTGCCATCCGGCCGCGCGATCAACCCACGAAACTGCACCGCGTTGCCGGAGATCATGGCGTGGCCGGCAATCGGCGTTTTGCAGGAACCATCGAGCACGGCGAGAAAAGCGCGCTCGCAGGCGACTGCGGTCGACGTATCGGCGTGATCGATGCGCGCAAGAATATCGCGGACGCGCGAGTCTCCGGCGCGCGACTCAATACCGATGGCGCCTTGGCCGGCAGCTGGCAGAAATTCTTCCGCGCTCATAATGTTGGTGGCGTGCTCTGTAAGGCCGAGACGTTTCAACCCGGCAAGCGCAAGCAATGTGGCATCGACATCGCCATTGTCGAGCTTGCGCAACCGTGTCTCGACATTGCCGCGCAATGGCACGATCGTCAGGTCAGGCCGCATGCGCTTGGCGATGGCCTGCCGGCGCGGCGATGTGGTCCCGAGGCTCGCGCCATGCGGCAGCTCGGCGAGCGTGCGCGCCTTGCGGCTGATGAAGACATCGCGCGGATCCTCACGTTCAAGGCACGCGGCCAGCATCAAACCTTCGGGCAGAATGGTCGGCATGTCCTTGGCCGAATGCACGGCGAGATCGACGCGCTGGTCGAGCAAGGCCTCTTCAATCTCCTTCGTGAAAAGGCCCTTGCCGCCCTCCTCCGCCAGCGTCCGGTCCTGGATGATGTCGCCGGTGGTACGGATGACGACGAGTTCAATCGAGTCCTCTTTCACCCCGGTTGCCGCCGCCAGCCGCGACCGCACGGTCTTCGCCTGCACCATGGCAAGCGGGCTTCCGCGCGTGCCGATGCGCAAGGAGGCAGTGGATTGCGCCATATGACCTCACGATGCTAGGCGGAACCGGGGTCGGCCCCTGGACCGGCTCTCGGGTCGGCTCTTTGGTCAGGACTAGCTATTATTTGGGCCGCCGTCACCTCGCCCGGGCCGGGCGCAAACGGCAAAGGGGCAAATGGAGCGTCATGATCGTCCTCGGCATCGAGACGACCTGCGATGAGACCGCCGCGGCATTCGTCGAACGGTTCGAGGATGGCCGGGGCAAGATTCTGTCCGATGTCGTTCTGTCGCAGGTGAGCGAGCACGCCGCCTTCGGTGGTGTGGTGCCGGAAATTGCCGCGCGCGCTCATGTGGAAGCACTCGATTTTGTCATCGCCAATGCCATGACGCAGGCTGGCTGCGACTTTGAGTCAATCGATGGAGTCGCCGCGGCGGCCGGACCCGGACTCATCGGCGGTGTCATTGTCGGGCTCACCACCGCCAAGGCGATCGCGCTCGTGCGGAACAAGCCGCTGATCGCGGTCAACCATCTCGAGGCGCATGCGCTGACTGCCCGGCTGACCGACAACGTGCCGTTCCCTTATTGCCTGTTTCTTGCGTCGGGAGGTCACACGCAGATTCTGGCCGTGCGCGGCGTCGGCGATTATGTGCGTCTCGGTACCACACAGGATGATGCAATCGGCGAAGCCTTCGACAAGACCGCCAAACTGCTGGGCCTCGGTTATCCAGGCGGGCCACAGGTCGAGAAGGAAGCCATGCGCGGGGACCCTGCACGCTTTGCGTTGCCGCGGCCAATGCATGGCCGCAAGGAAGCTGATTTTTCGCTGTCGGGCCTCAAGACCGCGCTGCGCCTCGAAGCAGAAAAGATCGCGCCGCTCAGCGACCAGGATGTCGCCGATCTGTGTGCCGGTTTTCAGCAGGCCATCGTCGACGTTGTGTTCGACCGGTTACGCGCGGGCCTGACATTATTCCGCGCGCGTTTTGGCGCCCCGAGCGCGCTCGTCGCCGCCGGAGGCGTGGCCGCCAACCAGGCCATCCGCAAGGTGCTCAATCGCCTTGCCTTCGAGGTCGGCACCACGCTGGTCGCGCCGCCGCTTGAATTGTGCACCGACAACGGCGCAATGATCGCGTGGGCCGGTTGCGAGCGGCTTGTGCTTGGCCTCACCGATCCGCTCGATGTGGCGCCGCGCGCACGCTGGCCGCTCGATGAAATTGCCGCCGCTGAGGGCGCGCGACGGCGTACGGCGGCGTATAAGTAAGCCGGGTAGCGGATCAGGGGACATGACCATCCAACGGATCGCGGTGCTTGGCGGCGGCGCCTGGGGAACGGCCCTGGCGCTGACCTGCGCGCGCGCAGGGCGCCACGTCACACTGTGGGAACACGAGCCAGGGAATGTCGCCAACCTCGAGCAAAAACGCGAAAGTAAATTTCTGCCGGGCGTGCGGCTCGACAACGCGATCAAGGTGACGCGCGACATTGCCGAAGCCGCCGCCAGCGAAGCCATTCTTCTTGTTGTGCCGGCGCAGGCCGTGCGCTCGGTCGCGAAGTCGCTGGCGCCGGCAATCGCCGCGCGGACACCGCTGATCGCCTGCGCCAAGGGCATCGAACACGGCACCCACAAGTTCATGACGGAAATCATCGCCGAGTGCGCGCCCAAGGCCGTGCCGGCGATTTTATCGGGGCCGAGCTTTGCGGCCGACGTGGCGCGCGGACTGCCGACCGCCGTGACGATCGCGGCAACCGATACGACAACCGCAGCGGATCTCGCGCACGCTCTCAATGCCGGCACGTTCCGTCCCTATCATTCGAATGACGTACGCGGGGTCGAGATCGGCGGCGCGATAAAGAATGTGCTCGCCATCGCCGCCGGCATCGTCACCGGCCGAGGGCTCGGCGCCAGCGCATCGGCGGCGCTGACCACGCGCGGCTTTGCCGAGCTGGTGCGGTTCGGCAAAGCCTGCGGCGCCAAGACTGAAACAATGATGGGACTGTCGGGTCTCGGCGATCTCATTCTCACGTGTTCGACGCCGCAGTCGCGCAACTTCTCGTGCGGCGTCGCGTTGGGCAAAGGCGAGAAACCGGACACCGCCGCGCACGGCAAACTGGCGGAAGGCGTCTTTACCGCGCCGGTGCTGCTCGAGATGGCGCGCGACAAGAATGTCGAGATGCCGATTTCGAGCGCCGTTGCCGCGATGCTGTCCGGAAGAATGAGCGTCGATGAAGCGATTGAATCGCTGCTGACGCGCCCGCTCAAGTCGGAAGCCTGACATGGCGTATTGGCTGATGAAATCCGAGCCCGGGAGCTGGTCGTGGGATCAGCAGGTCAAGGCCGGCAGCAAAGGCGAAGCCTGGTCGGGCGTGCGCAATCATCAGGCCAAGCTGAACTTGATGAAGATGAAGAAAGGCGACCGCGCGTTCTTCTATCATTCCAATATTGGCAAGGACGTCGTCGGCATCGTCGAGATCATCCGCGAGGCCCATCCCGACCCTACCGCCAAGGCCGGAGAGCCGTGGGTCGTTGTTGATGTCAAAGCGCTTGAGCCCATGGCGAAGCCTGTATCGATCGATGCAATCAAGACCGAGCCAAAGCTGAAAGCGATGGTGCTGATCAACAACACGCGGCTTTCGGTACAGCCGGTGACCGCCGACGAATGGAAGACCGTTTGTAAAATGGGTGGGCTTTGAGATCGTCGTGGCCGGGCTTGTCATTACAAGTCGGGTATACCCGACTTGTAATTGCTAAATACCGTGCGAAAGTCGGGCAGGCCCGACTTTCGGTGCCATCCACGTCTTGGATAATTGATATCTAAAGAAAGGCGTGGATGCCCGCGACAAGCGCGGGCATGACGTTGAAGGATGGCGAATGGCACAACTACAAAATTTGCACGCCCTGCCGATTATCCTCTCCGCGGTCGCGGCCTGGTTTTTCGGCGCGGTCTATTACGGCATTCTCGGGCCGAAGTGGATGGCCGCGCAGGGCAAGACCGTCGAGCAATGCAAGGCGGAAAATGCCGGCAAGTCGACCGCAGTCAAAGTCACGCCCTTTGTGCTGTCCTTTATCGCCGAGCTGGTGATGGCATCGGCGTTGTCCGGTATCATGTTCCACATCGGCATCTACACGACCGTCGCCGGCATATTTTCCGGCTTCATGTGCTGGCTCGGCTTTGTGCTGACCACGGTTGCGGTCAATAACGCCTACACGTTCCGCAAGCTCACGCTGACCGCAATCGACGCCGGCCATTGGCTCGGCGTGCTGGTCATTATCGGCGCGATCCTGGGCTGGTTTGGCGCCTAACTGACGGCAAAATCAGCCAAATCCACGACCAAAGTGGCACGACGTGCGCCTTGTCGCAAATCAAAGCGCGGGCGCATAATGACCGCCAAATGAAGTCACCCGCGGGGTCAAGGCGGGGACGGGAGGAAGCCAATGTCCGACGAAAAGATCTATGACGTTCCGGCTGACTGGCGCAAACGGGCCTACGCCGATGACGCCAAATATCATGAGCTGTACGCGCGTTCGATCAAGGACCCGAATGGCTTCTGGGCCGAGCAGGCCAAGCGCATCGACTGGATCAAGCCGTTCAGCAAGATCAAGAACACCTCCTACGACCCGCACAACGTCTCGATCAAATGGTTCGAGGATGGCACGCTGAACGCCTGCTACAATTGCGTCGACCGTCACCTTGCCAAGCGCGGCGACCAGACCGCGATCCTGTGGGAAGGCGATGATCCGAAAGACGACAAGAAACTCACCTACAAGCAATTGCACGCGGAGGTCTCCCGCTTCGCCAACGTGCTGAAAGCGCGCGGCGTCAAGAAGGGCGACCGCGTCACAATCTACATGCCGATGATTCCGGAAGCCGCGGTTTCCATCCTCGCCTGCGCGCGCATCGGCGCCGTTCATTCGGTGATCTTCGGCGGCTTTTCACCGGACTCGATTGCCGGACGAATCGAAGATTGCAAATCGACGGTGGTCGTGACCGCGGACGAAGGCGTTCGCGGCGGCCGCAAGATTCCGCTGAAAGCCAATGTCGATGCCGCCTGCGACAAGGTGGGCGGCGTGGCAACTGTAATCGTTGTCAAACGGACCAATGCGGCCGTCAACATGAAAGCCGGGCGCGACGTCTTTTATGACGAGATCGCAAAGACAGTGCCGGCCGACTGCCCGTGCGAGGAAATGAACGCCGAGGATCCACTGTTCATCCTCTACACCTCCGGCTCGACTGGAAAGCCGAAGGGCGTACTGCATACGACCGGTGGCTATCTGGTCTACGTATCAATCACACATCAATACGTCTTCGATTATCACGACGGCGACATCTACTGGTGCACCGCCGACGTCGGCTGGGTGACCGGCCACAGCTACATCGTCTATGGCCCGCTCTCGAACGGCGCTATCTCGATGATGTTCGAGGGCGTGCCGAACTACCCGACCACGTCGCGGTTCTGGGAAGTGTGCGACAAGCATAAGGTCAACATCATTTACACCGCGCCGACCGCGATCCGCGCCTTGATGCAGGGCGGCAATGATCCGGTGAAGAAAACGTCGCGCAAATCGTTGCGCCTGCTTGGAACTGTCGGCGAGCCAATCAACCCGGAAGCGTGGGAGTGGTACTACCACGTGGTCGGCGAAGATCGCTGCCCGATCGTCGACACCTGGTGGCAGACCGAGACCGGCGGCATTCTCATTACGCCGCTGCCCGGCGCAACCAGGCTCAAGCCCGGTTCGGCGACACGTCCGTTCTTCGGCGTCCAGCCGGAAATCGTCGACGCGGAAGGCAAAGTGCAGACTGGCGCGACCAGCGGCAATCTGTGCATTTCCGATTCATGGCCGGGGCAGATGCGCACCGTCTATGGTGACCATCAGCGTTTCGTCGACACGTACTTCAAGACCTATCCCGGCAAGTACTTCACCGGCGACGGCTGCCGACGCGACGAAGACGGCTATTACTGGATCACCGGCAGGGTCGACGATGTCATCAACGTTGCCGGTCACCGGCTCGGCACCGCTGAAGTTGAAAGCGCGCTGGTCGCTCATCCGAAAGTTTCGGAAGCGGCGGTTGTCGGTTATCCGCACGACATTAAGGGCCAGGGCATCTACGCTTACGTGACCCTGATGGCCGGTGAAAAGCCCACCGAAGACCTGCGCAAAGAGCTTGTCGGCTGGGTGCGCAAGGAAATCGGGCCGATCGCGTCGCCCGACCTGATCCAGTTTGCGCCCGGGCTGCCGAAGACCCGCTCGGGAAAGATCATGCGGCGCATCCTGCGCAAGATTGCGGAAGACGAGTTCGGCAATCTCGGCGATACCTCGACGCTGGCCGACCCGGCCGTGGTCGATGATCTGGTCAACAACCGCCAGAACAAAAAGGCCGCAAAAGCGGGAGCGTGAGCGTCCTGGCGTTTCGAATAAGAGGCCGGCAAGCGGCCTCTTATTCTTAATTTACGCTGTTTCAAGCTTTCGCCCGTACCTGCCCCGCGGCGCTTTAATATTGCGCCGACTTATTCCCTTTTTCTCTTTGGGGACAGGCATCATGAAACCGGTGCTGCTGCGTACAGCGCTCGTTCTGATTATGGCCGCCGCTATTGTCTCGCCGCATGGCGCGCGCGCCGCCACGCGCGACGTCGTCGCCTTTTCAGGTTTCGCGCCCGGCACGATTGTGGTGAAGACCAGCGAGCGCCGGCTCTACTTTGTTATCGACAGCTCGCGCGCGTTGCGTTTTCCCGTCGGCGTCGGCCGCGCCGGCATGACGTGGTCCGGCAGCGCGCGCGTGGAAGGCAAGTTCATACGTCCGGCCTGGTCGCCACCCGACATGATTCGTCGTGAAAACCCGAAATTGCCCGAGGTGATTCCCGGCGGGGCCGCGAACAACCCGATGGGCGATGCCGCCCTGACCTTGCGCGGCGGCGAATATGCCATCCATGGGACCAACCGGCCGTCGTCCATCGGCGGTTTTGTCTCCCATGGCTGCATTCGCATGTACAACAGCGATATCCGCGAACTCTTTCGCCTAGTCAGCATCGGCACGCCGGTCGTCGTCGAGTAGTAGCGCGCACCCGGCTATTTGCAGCCTCAGCCTGTACAATCCTCCGTTGCGCTGTTAAGCGGCACAATCAGCGCTGTGATCCGGTCCCAGCAAAGCTGTGTGCGGCTGAAGTTTTTTCCTGAGTCTTCGCGACCTGGACACAATTTATGGGCAACTATCCGGGTATGGCGCGTCCGCGCACTTCCCCCCAGCCGGAAGTTCCCGGCCTCGCCGCACGAAGAATTGCCGCCGATATTCTCGACGGCGTTCTGCGGCGGCGCATTGCGCTCGACGACCTCCTGTCGGGAAAAAACGCCCATCCCGGTCTTCCGACTCTCGCGGACCGCGACCGCGCATTGACGCGCCGGCTGGTCGCCACCGTGCTGCGACGTCTCGGGACTTTGCGGCATATGGTCGGCGGATTTCTCGAAAAAGGATTCCCCACCGACGCACCGCGCGCCGAAACCATCCTCTTGCTTGGCGCCGCGCAAATTCTGTGGCTCGAGGTCCCCGACCACGCCGCCGTTGACCTGTCGGTGCGGCTCGCGCAAGCCGACCGGTGCGCCGGCCGTTATGCCGGTCTCGTCAATGCCGTGCTGCGGCGCGTCACGCAGGCTTCGCCCGCACAAGTCGGCGATGTATCGCGCGATACGCCGCAATGGCTGATCGAACGCTGGAGCAAAACTTATGGGTCGAAGACAGCGCGTGCGATTGCGGCAGCCAACGGCCACGAACCCGCGCTCGATCTCACTGTAAAAAATGATGCCGAGTCCTGGGCAGAGCGGTTGCGTGGCCGCGTGCTGCCGACCGGAACGGTACGCACATTGGCGCATGGCGCGATTTCGCTGCTGCCAGGTTTTTCGGAGGGCGCCTGGTGGGTGCAGGACGCCGCCGCCGCGTTGCCGGCACGGTTGTTGGGCGATGTGCGGGGCAAGACGGTCGCCGACCTATGCGCGGCACCCGGCGGAAAAACGGTGCAGCTCGCCCATGCCGGCGCCCAGGTGACCGCAGTAGACCGGTCGCCCGCGCGTCTCAACCGCCTGCGCGAAAATCTTGCGCGGCTTTCACTCGAGGTCGAAACCGTCGCCGCCGACGCCATGGAATGGCAAGCAGGACCATTCGATGCGGTGCTGCTCGATGCACCGTGTTCCTCCACCGGCACGATCCGTCGCCACCCGGATATTCCCTGGCTCAAGAACGAAGCCGACATTCCGGGGCTTACGTCCTTGCAGCAGCGGCTTTTGGACCGAACGATCGATTTGCTGAAGCCAGGGGCCACATGCATCTATTGCGTTTGCTCACTTGAGCCCGAAGAAGGCGAAGACCAGGTCGCGGCCTTGCTGGCCCGCGACCCACGCGTCGAACGCAACCCAATTTCACCACAGGACGTGTTTGGTCACTCCGAATTCTTGACCGCCGACGGCGACCTCCGGACGTTGCCATTCCATCTTCCTGATTCGGATGCGCGCTGGGGCGGCCTGGATGGCTTCTATGCCGCCCGGCTGACCCGAAAAATGGCCTAATCCGCGGTCAGGATTGGGATATTGGCCCTACCCCGAGCCTTCGCTATCGTGTGGCCAACGCGTATGCACGGGAAAACGCGACAGGGGACGAACGATTTGATGATGCGGGTTTCGGTCGCGGAGCGAGCCAGGCTCTCCGTGCTCATCGGGCGCCGCGCATTACGCAGCCTCCTTGGCGGTCTCAAGGTGCATCCGCTGCTGCGGTGGCAGTTCGGCGCGAGCAAGACCGACCGTCTGGTCATCGCACCGCAGGACTTGCGCACGGCCGACGCCACGCGCGCCAGCGAAATCTATGCCGGCCGTTTTGCCTTTGCCGGCAAGGTCGTGATCTGCGACCGCCGGTCACCCTTCGAAATGACTCCGCCGTCCGAAGAGTGGGCCGTAACGTTGCTTGGATTCGTCTGGCTGCGCCACCTGCGTGCCGCCGATTCCGCCATCACGCGTGCCAATGCCCGCTCCTTGATCGACGACTGGATCAATATGCAAGGCGGGTGGCACCAAACCGGCTGGCGTCCCGATATTCTCTCACGACGGATCATCTGCTGGCTAAGCCAGGCGCCGTTCGTCTTGCAGGACGCGGACGCGCGTTTTTATCGCCGCTTCATCCGCAGCCTGTCGAGGCAGGTTCGCTATCTTCGCCGCAGCCTGAATGAATCGCGTGATGGCCTGCCTCGCCTGCAAGCGGTGATCGCGCTGACCTATGCCACGCTTTGCATGCAGGGGCAGTCCGGTCATCTTCGTACCAGCGTGCGCCGCTTGATCGATGAACTGCGTAAACAGATCCTGCCGGACGGCGGACATATCAGTCGCAATCCCGGCGCGCTGATTGAACTGTTGGCTGACTTGCTCCCGTTGCGTCAGTTGTTCTCCGCGCGGCAACTGCAATCACCACAAGCGCTCAACAATGCGATCGACCGCATCATGCCGATGTTGCGGTTCTTCCGGCACGGCGACGGAAATTTCGCGCAATTCAACGGCATGGGCCCGACCCCGGTCGATCTGCTTGCCACCGTGCTCGCCTATGATGATGCGCGCGGTACGCCAGTATCGAATGCGCCGCATTCCGGTTATCAGCGTATCGACGCAGGGCAGACCGCACTCTTGATGGACACCGGCAAGCCGCCGCCCGTGATCTTGAGCCAGGAAGCGCATGCCGGCTGCCTGTCGTTCGAACTATCATGGAAACAGCATCGCCTCGTCATTAATTGCGGTTTGCCGGCGGTGAACAAGGAAAACTGGCGGCAGGTGGCGCGCGCAACGCCTGCGCATTCGACTGTAACACTCAACGAGCGGTCATCCTGCCGTTTTCTGGAATCCACCTCGGCCCGGCGGCTGCTGGGTGGCATGCCTATCATTGCCGGCCCGCGCGAAGTGCCGATCGAACGCGATACTCCGTCCGGCGGAGTCATGTTGCGAGCCTCACATGACGGTTACGCCACCGATTGCGGCATCATTCATACCCGGGCGATCCGGCTCAGCGCCGATGGTCGCACCCTCGATGGCGAAGACAGCTTTTCGCCGGTGGCAGGCAGCACATTTTCCGAGCATACCAAGGATGAATACGCCATCCGGTTTCACTTGCACCCCGCGATCAAGGCGAGCCGGCTGGCCGATGGCCGCGGGGTGATCCTGCTGCTCAGCGATCGCGAGCTATGGACCTTTGCGACCCTGGCGGACTCCGTCCAGATCGAGGAAAGCGTGTACCTTGCCGGCACCGATGGACCGCGCCGGACGGTGCAAATCGTGATCTATGGCCATGTGGCAAGCCAGGCCGCGGTGCGCTGGAGCTTCCGTCACACGCCGCCTGCGGCACCTGGCACACGTCCCGACCGGGCCTATGAGCCGGAATTGCCGCTTTAGGATCGATGCTTGTGGATGCCCCGCCCGGGGGCTGCATTCGCGAATACACTTTCGCCCGCTTGATATGCTAGCTCGTGCATCATGAGCAGCCATCCGCGCCGCATCACCAGGGCCTTGCTATCGGTATCCGACAAGGCCGGGCTGATCGATTTCGCAAAACAGCTTGCCGGTTATGGCGTTGAACTCGTGTCCACCGGCGGAACCGCCAAAGCATTGAAGGATGCAGGGCTCGATGTCATCGACGTCGCGCAGCTCACCGGCTTTCCCGAAATGATGGATGGCCGGGTCAAGACATTGCACCCGAAGGTCCACGGCGGCCTGCTGGCGATCCGCGGCAACAAGGAACACGCCGCCGCGATGCAGCAACACCATATCAAGCCAATCGATCTGCTTGTGGTGAATCTCTATCCATTCGAGTCAACCGTTGCGAAAGGCGCGACATTCGACGATTGCGTCGAGAATATCGATATCGGTGGACCGGCAATGATCCGTGCCGCCGCCAAGAACCACGGCGACGTGACCGTGGTGGTCGAACCCACCGACTATGAAAAAGTGCTCGACGAAATGGCGCGGCACAAAGGCATGGTGTCGCTTGAATTGCGCCAGCGGCTTGCAGCAAAAGCCTATGCACGCACCGCCGCGTATGACGCCGCCATATCGAATTGGTTTGCCGAAACGCTGCACGACGAAGCGCCGGACTATCGCGCCTTCGGCGGCAAATTGATCCAGCCTTTACGCTATGGTGAGAACCCGCATCAGAGCGCCGCATTTTATCGGGCGCCGGGCGAACGCTTTGGCGTTGCATCGGCGCGTCAGTTGCAGGGCAAGGAGCTGTCCTACAACAACATCAATGACACGGACGCCGCCTATGAATGCGTGGCGGAGTTCGATCCGAAACGCACTGCCGCTTGCGTGATCGTGAAACACGCCAATCCCTGCGGCGTGGCTGAAGGCGCAAATCTTGTTGAGGCCTATCGCAAGGCGCTTGCCTGCGATTCAACATCGGCCTTCGGCGGCATCGTCGCGCTCAATCAAAGACTCGACGCGGGTGCTGCGAAGGTGATCACCGAGATATTTACCGAGGTGATCATCGCGCCGGAAGCAACCGATGACGCCATCAAGATCGTGGCCGCAAAGAAGAATCTGCGGCTCCTCATCACCGGCGGCCTGCCCGATCCGCGCGCGAAAGGTCTCACTGTAAAATCCGTCGCCGGCGGGCTTCTGGTGCAGTCGCGTGACAATGCGGTGGTGGACGACATGCAGCTCAAGACCGTCACCAAGCGCCCGCCGACCGAGGCAGAACTTGCTGATTTGCGTTTCGCTTTCCGTATCGCAAAGCACGTGAAGTCGAACACCATCGTCTATGCCAGGGACCGCGCGACCGTTGGCATCGGCGCCGGGCAGATGAGCCGTGTCGACGCGGCGCGCATCGCGGCGCGCAAGGCGGAGGACGCGGCGCGCGAACTGAAGTTGCCCGCGCCGCTCACCAAAGGTTCAGTGGTAGCATCCGATGCATTCTTCCCCTTCCCCGACGGCCTGTTGGTCGCGATCGAGGCCGGCGCGACCGCGGTGATTCAGCCCGGTGGTTCGGTGAACGATGCGAAAGTGATCGAGGCGGCCGACCAGCACAATATTGCGATGGTGTTTACCGGCACGCGGCATTTCAGGCACTAGCTCCTACTGGCGCGCGAGATCGCCCAACAGGCTCGCCGCGACTGACAGCTTCGACAGTGTCAGCCCAGACCCGGCAATTTGGTGGATGGCCGAGCGGATACGTTCGACTTCCGCCTGCCGCGGGCGAACCCATTCTTCCACCGCGCCGGCGCCGGCGTGGCCGTTGCCGACCATGGCGGCGGTCAACCGCCGTTCGGCATCGCCGATGGAATCGAGCGCACGATCAAGCGCCAGCCGGTCAAAGTAGTCCGACACCACGATGTTTGGCACCGCGCTCGCAACCTGATCCAGCTGGAAGAAGGCTTCAGTGGCGAAATAAGTCGCGGTCACCTCGTTGACCGGCTTGCCGGCTCGATCGGCCACCAGAACGATGTCGGGCGCCGCCTTCAACACCGGCAGGCTTGCAATCTGACGCGCCAGCGCTTCCGGAACGCCCGCCCTGGCGAGTTCCGCGACCCGCGCCACAAGCGCGGCAGCGGCGGGTTTCGACAGCGCGCCATCGAGCGCCGCCGCGACTTGCGCAATTCCCTCGCGGTAATGGCCGATGATTTTCTCCAGGCCCTGGGTCAGATCCACATTGCGCAGGAACCAGACCAGCCGGTCGAGCAACAGGTCCTGCACGGCGGTGTAAAGATCGAGCTGCACCTTGCCGGCGATCTTGTTATCGAGCGCATCGATTTCGCCGTTGAGCGCGATGAGATCGTAGCTGTTGCGTACCGCCGCGAAGGCGGCAGCGATCGACGGCGACGACGCCCCCGTCTGATCCGCGATCCGCACGATCAACGTTGCGCCACCGCGGTTGATCATCGAATTCGTCAGCTGCGTCGCGATGATCTCGCGCCGCAGGCGATGTGTATGCAGCGCATCCGCGTAGCGCTCCGACATTTCAGCGGGGAAATAACGGCCCAATTCACGGCCGAGATAAGGATCGTCCGGCATCTTGCTGTCGAGCAATTCGTTGTAAAGTGACAGCTTGGCATAAGCGAGCAGCACCGCGAGTTCGGGCCGCGTCAGGCCGGCATTGCGCTTGCGCCGCTCGGCGATCGCCATCTCGTCGGGCAGGAACTCAACGCCGCGATCGAGCTCGCCACGCACTTCCAGCGTCTGCATCAGCCTCTGCTGGAAGCCAAGGTCTTCGAGGCCGCGGCGCTGCGCCATCGAGAGCGCCAGCGTCTGCTGATAATTGTTGCGCAAGACCAGCCGCGCGACCTCATCGGTCATTTCCGCGAGAAAGGTATTGCGCGCTTCGATTGTCAGGGCACCCGAACGTACAGGTCCGCTGAGCGCAATCTTGATGTTGACCTCGACGTCGGAGGTATTGACGCCAGCGGAATTGTCGATGGCGTCGGTATTGAGCCTGATGCCGTGCTGGGCCGCCTCGATGCGCCCACGCTGGGTCATGCCGAGATTGGCGCCCTCGCCGATCACCTTGCAATTGAGGTCCGCGCCGGTGACGCGAATTGAATCGTTGGCACGATCACCCGCCGCCTCATCGCCTTCGTTCGACGCGCGAATGTAAGTGCCGATGCCTCCGAAGAACAAAAGATCGACATTCGCCTTCAGGATCGCCTTCATCAATTCCTGTGGCGTCACGGCCTCCGCAACGCCGAATAATTTACGCGCCTCCGCGCTCAGCCGGATTTCCTTCGACGAGCGCGGGTAAACGCCGCCGCCCTTTGAAATCAGCGCTTTGTCGTAGTCCTGCCAGCTTGAACGCGGCAGCGCGAACATCCGCTTGCGCTCGGCGAAGCTCGCTTTCGGGTCCGGATCCGGATCGATAAAAATATCGCGATGGTCGAAAGCGGCCAGCAGCCGGATCGTGTCCTCGCGCAACATCCCGTTGCCGAACACATCACCCGACATGTCGCCGACGCCGACGACGTTGAACGGTGTCGTGCCGATATTGACGTCCATCTCGCGGAAATGGCGCTTGACGGACTCCCATGCACCACGCGCGGTGATGCCCATGGCCTTGTGGTCGTAGCCGGCCGAGCCGCCCGACGCGAAGGCATCGTCAAGCCAATAGTCATGTTCGACCGAAATCGAATTGGCGATATCGGAGAAGGTCGCGGTGCCTTTGTCGGCGGCCACCACCAGATAGGGGTCATCACCTTCGTGGCGAACCACGTTTGCTGGTGGAATGATTTTTCCGTTCGGATCAAAATTGTCGGTAATGTCGAGCAGTGACGAAATGAAAAGCTTGTAGGTCGCGATACCTTCGGCCTGCACGACCTCGCGCGGCGCGCCCTTCGGCATCAGCTTCGGCACAAAGCCGCCTTTGGCGCCGACCGGCACAATCACCGCGTTCTTGACCTGCTGTGCCTTCACCAAACCGAGAATCTCGGTGCGGAAATCCTGCGGCCGGTCGGACCAGCGGATTCCGCCGCGCGCGACCTTGCCGAAGCGCATGTGCACGCCTTCAACGCGCGGCGAATAAACAAAAATTTCATAGAGCGGCCGCGGCAGCGGCAAATCTGTCAGCTTGCGGCTTTCGAACTTGATCGAAATCAGCGGCTTTGGCTGACCATCTTTGTCGGTCTGGTAGTAATTCGTGCGGATGGCGGACTGCACGGCATTGATGAAACGGCGCAGGATGCGATCTTCGTCGAGACTCTCGACGGCCTGCAATTTCTCCTCGATCCGGGCGACGATAGCGCTTTGCTTTTCGTCTCGGCCGGCGTCGGCGCGTGGATCGAAACGGGCGTGGAACAGTTCGACAACATCTGCGGCAATACCGGCATGCTTCACCAGCGTTGCCCACATGTAGTCCTGCGAGTAGGGCACGCGAATCTGCCGCAAGAATCGCGACAACGTGCGGATCAACGCAACGTCTCGCCAGGCCAGATCAGCGTGCAGCGTGAGCGCATTGTAGCCGTCGTTTTCAGCCACGCCCCGCATCACCATCAGGAACGCGGTCTCCAGCAGCGACTTGCCCTCGTCGAGCGCGATCACTTCGCCGTCGGCGCGCTCGAGCAGCATGTCGTGGAACCAGACGCCGGCGCTGCCCTGCGGCTCGATGTGGTAGGTCCGCTCATCCACCACGCGGAAACCCATGTTTTCCAGCACCGGGACCCGCTCGGAGAGCGGCAACGGACGCGCAAAAGTCCAGACCTTCAGACCGACCGACCGCTGGTCTTCCTCCTGGCGGTGGAGAAAGTCGACGCCGAGTGGGCGCTGTTCGGACAATCCCTCAATGACGCGAATGTCGCTCGCAGCAACCGCTGGCGCATAGGCTTCCCGGAAACCATCGGAGAATGCGTCGCGGTAACGGCCGAACAGCGCGCGCGCCTTGTCGGGTGAATTGGCGAGCGCCAAGTCCTGGTTCAATCCGTCGCCCCACGTGCGGATGATCGATTCCACTTCGTGCTCCAGCACGCTGCGGTCGATGGCCGGCGTTGCACCACCTGAGCGGCCAATAATGAAATGCACGCGCACCAGCGGGCCTTCATCCGGAAAATACGGGTAGAATGCCGAAACGCGGCCGATGAATGCGCTTGCGAGGTATGCGCCGATCTTTACGCGGATGTGGCTGTCGTAGCGCTCGCGCGGCACGAACACGAGAACCGACACGAAGCGGTCGAAGCGGTCACGCCGCGCCAGCACACGCACGCGCGGCCGTTCGTCGAGTTGTAGTATCGCGAGCGCGAAGTTGTAGAGCGCATCTTCGTCAATCTGGAAAAGTTCGTCGCGCGGGTAGTGTTCCAGTACATTGGCCAACGCCTTGCCCGAGTGCGTGCTCGGATCGAATCCGGCCCGTTCCTCCACCGCGGCGATCTTGCGCCGCAGGTACGGAATGCTGTGCGCGGTGCGCGTATAGGCGGTGGACGTGAACAAACCGATGATGCGGTGTTCGCCGACCAGATTGCCCGATGCATCAAAGCGCTTCACCCCGATATAATCGAGGTAAACCCGGCGGTGCACCCGTGCATGAATATTGGCTTTGGCAACGATCAGCGGCCGCGGCTCCTTCAGAAACGCCATGATTTCCGGCGTGAATTCAAGAAGCTCCGTGCCGCGCCTGAGCACGCGCAGCTCGCGCGCGCGCATGATGCCGAGCGCGCTTTCGAACTCCGGCTCGAGCGCCTGTCCGTCGACGGCGTAATCGCGCACGCCGAGGAACGTGAAATTGTCGGCGAGCAGCCATTGCAGGAATTGAATCGCCTCGGCAATTTCGTCGACAGGCAGTGGCGGCGGATTTGTCTTCAGCTCGGTCACGATGCCGCTGACGCGGTCGCGCATGGCCTGCCAGTCCTGCACCGCCAGCCGTACCTCTCCGAGCACGACTCGCAATGCACGCACAAGTTCTTCGCGCGCGGCATCGTCGGCGATCGGCGCAAGGTGAATACTGATCAGGCTCTCGCGCTTGCCCCCGGCTTCGGGGCTATCGAGTGCCGTCAACTTTTTGCCGTCACGACGCACGCTGAATATTGGATGCGCAACCAGACGCACATCAAGACGGCGATCCGCAATTTCTCCCATTACGGAATCAACCAGGAACGGCATGTCGTCATTGACGATCTCAATCAACGAAACTGACTTGCGCTCGCCGGAGGCTGTGAGCGGCACCGTTTCGCAGCGGACGCTTGATGTGCCCGGGTCCCGCGCCGACATGAATTCGTATGCATGCTCTGCCAACGCGGAGAGATCGTCGGCGCCGTAGCGCACCAGATCCTCGGGCACAGAGCGGCCATACAGCTGCGCGACAAAGCTCGCGGGAATTTCCGGGCGGCGCCGGCTCAGCGCTTTGCCGGCCTGCTCGATCAAGGCGCGGGCGGCGCGTTCTTCTTCGTTGCCAGGGCGCTCAGCGGGCATGGAACCTCGTGCGCTTAGCATTGGCGCAGGACCTTTTCCGAAAGCCGTTCGTCACTTTTCGGGATCATGCGCGAGAGAGAATCGGTCGAGGCGTATTCGGAGTTTTCACGTTCTGCGCAGGGGCGTCGAGAGCAACACACCATTTGGTGACGCGGTGGTGACAATTCGGCGCGACGCGGCCAATCTTCGGCCATTAACTGTCTGAAATGAAAGGCGAAAGACCGGCGGACGGCGCGTATCGCGCAGGCCCATAACATTGTACTCTGACCCTGGGTGAGCAGCGAATTAAGGGACGGGGAAATGCCCAAGGCCAATAAATCGGCCAAAGTCGCCGGCAAGGCGGCGGCCGCAAGACCAAATAAAGCCAAGCCGATGCTGCACGCCATCAAGGGCGGCAAAGCAGCCCCTCCGAAAGCGGTGCTGGCAAAACCATCCCCGGCCAAGCCGACGCTCAACAAGACGGGCGCAAAGCCGATCCCGCTCAAACCGGCTCCGGCGGCGCCCGACGATGTGCCGGTAATCGGGCTCAACCTGGAACCTGCGAAATTGTCGCCGGCAATGACGGCCTACTTCCGCAAATGCCAGGACCGGCTCGGCTTCGTGCCGAACGTGCTCGCCGCCTATGCCTTCGACGTGGCAAAGCTCGAGACATTCGTGGCCATGTACAATGACTTGATGCTTGGCGACTCCGGTCTTTCCAAGCTCGAGCGCGAAATGATCGCGGTTGCGGTGTCGTCCCAGAACCGCTGCTACTATTGCCTGACCGCGCATGGTGCGGCAGTCCGGCAATATTCCGGCAATCCGTTGCTCGGCGAACATCTCGTGATGAATTACCGAGTTGCACGACTGAACAAACGCCAGCGTGCCATGCTCGATTTCGCGGTCAAGCTGACAGCGTCACCCTGGAGCGTTGAAGAAGGCGACCGTGAGCGCCTGCGGCGTGTTGGCTTCACCGATCGCGAAATCTGGGACATTTCGGCCGTTGTCGGCTTCTTCAACATGTCGAACCGCGTGGCATCGGCGACCGATATGCGGCCCAACATGGTCTATCACGGCCAGGCGCGGTAAACCCTGTCGATTGTCATGCGCGGGCTTGTCCCACGCATACCAATTCTATAGGCACCGTAGCATCCTCATCGGGATGGCCGGGGCGAGAAAAACGACGCCGTCCTTTAGATGGCTAGGCCCGGCATTGACGAGTACGTGATGCTTCGACTGTTTCGGATTGTCTCATTATTCTTTGCGTTGCCACTTGGCGCCGTCGCCAACGCTCAGGTCGCGCCGTTGTCGCGCGCGCCGGCAATCGTCCCGGCGCAAACGGTCCGCGCGCACAACGGCGTAGTAGTTGCCCAGGAACAGCGCGCGGCCCGCATCGGCATCGAAATTCTCGACCGCGGCGGCAATGCGGTCGATGCCGCCGTCGCAACAGCCTTCGCGCTCGCGGTGACCTATCCGCGTGCGGGCAACATCGGGGGTGGCGGCTTCATGGTGATCCACCTCGCCAAAGACAATCGCGATGTCGCAATCGACTATCGGGAGACCGCACCCGCGGCGGCAAGCAGCACCATGTTTCTCGATGCCCAGGGAAATGCAGATCCCGCAAAATCGCGCGACAGCGCGCTCTCGGTCGGCGTGCCCGGCACCGTCGCCGGGCTTGCGATGGCGCACGAAAAGTACGGTTCAGGAAAATTCACGCTTGCCGATCTGATCGCGCCGGCCATTTATCTCGCGCAGAACGGATTTCAGATTGAAGACGACACCGCCGACTCGCTGCCCTTGGCACGCGAACGCCTTGCACGCTGGCCGGCGACGAAGTCGATTTTCTTCAATGGCGACCGGCCATATGGCGAAGGTGAACGCCTGCTCCAGTTCGACCTCGCTGACACATTGCGAGCGATCGCGAAGGACGGGCCGCGCGCATTCTACCTTGGCCGCACCGCCGACAAGATTGCCTCCGCGGTCGCCAAGGCCGGCGGCATTATGACCAAGGACGACCTGGCAAACTATCATCCCATCGAACGCGCGGTCGTGCGCGGCCGCTATCGCGGCTATGATGTCATCTCCGTGCCCCCGCCATCATCAGGCGGCGTGCATCTGATCGAGATGCTCAATATTCTCGAAGGCTACGACCTCGCCAAGCTCGGCCGCGAGCAGTCCCTGCACGACATGATCGAAGCAATGAAACGCGCCTATGCCGACCGCGCCGCCTTCATGGGTGATCCCGACGCCGTGAAAATGCCGATTGCCGGCTTGTTGTCGAAGTCCTACGCCGCCTCCTTGCGCGCGGATATCGGAGCGCGCGCAACGCCATCGGCCGACATCCGTCCCGGCAAGCCTGACGATTTCGAAGGCCGCAACACGACGCATTTTTCAGTGATTGATCACGACGGCAATGCCGTGTCGAACACCTACACGCTGAATTTTTCCTACGGCCTCGGCCTTGTCGCCGAGGACACGGGCGTGCTGCTCAACAATGAGCTCGATGACTTTACCGCCAAGCCCGGGACTGCGAATGCATACGGCCTCATCGGTTACACCGCCAACTTGCCGGGACCAGGCAGGCGGCCGCTGTCGTCGATGACGCCGACCATTGTCCTGAAAGACGGCAAGCCGTTCCTGGTCACCGGTTCGCCGGGCGGAAGCCGGATCATCAGCACGGTTTTGCAGGTCATTGTGAATGTGATCGACTTCAAAATGGCGATCGGCGAAGCCGTAAGCGCACCTCGCTTGCATCAGCAATGGCAACCGGAAGAAGTTTATGTCGAGCCGGGCTTTGCGCCGGACGTGCTCGAAGCATTGACGGCCCGCGGCCACAAAATCCTGCCGACCCAATCTTTCTCGTCTGCCAATTCCATCGAAATAACGGCAGACGGCTACGTCGGCGCTGCCGACCGGCGGACGCGCGGCTCCCTCGCTGCAGGATATTGAGTCATCGGTAATCTAACCTAGTTCTTGATCACCAACCCAAGTTTCTTGATGACCGCCTGCCACTTGCCTTCCTCGCGCTGGATGTTCTGCGCGTATTCGGCGGGCGTGCTGGCGAGCGGATCGCCGCCGGCATCGAGCAGACGTTTCTTCATGTCGTCCGAGCTCACGATGTTGCGCAGCTCCTTGTTCAGACGGTCGATGATCGGCTGCGGGGTGCCGGCAGGTGCAACGAGCCCGTAATACTGCACGATCTCGAGACCGGGCAGGCCGGCCTCGGCGATGGTCGGGACATTTGGAATCGCGGCCATGCGCGCCGGTGAGCCGACGGCAATGGCGCGCAGCGTCCCGGCCTGGATGTTGCCGATCGCCGGCGGAAGCGTGTTGAAGGCGATCATCACGTGGCCGCCGACAAGATCGTTCGTGAGCGGCCCTGTTCCCTTATAGGTGACAATCGTGATTTTGGTGCCGGTCATTGCCTTGAATTGCTCGGCGCCGAAATAATTCAGCGTCGGCGCCGGGGGTGTGCCGACGGTGACCTTGTCACCATCCTTCTTGGCGAGCGCGATCACTTCAGCGAGCGATTTCGCCGGCACCGACGGATTGGACATGATCACGATCGGAACCGAAGCAATCAGGCCGATCGGTGCGAAATCCTTTCCCATATCGTAGCCGGGTTCTTCCGGAAGGCCGGCGCCGGTCACAAGGAGAAGCAGGGTGTAGCCGTCGGGCTGCGCTCTTGCGACGTCGCGTGTGCCGATGACCGAGCCGGCGCCCGGACGATTGACGACGATCACCTGCTGGCCGAGCGCGTCGGTGAGCTTTTGCGCAATGACACGGCCGACGGTGTCGACACCACCGCCCGCCGGGAATGCCACGATCAGCGAGATGGTGCGCGCGGGATAGTCTTCGGCGGCTGCGGGTCTAGGCGCCGCGAGCGCCACCGCCAATGCAAAAGCAAGGGCCGAAAGTCTTAAATGATTGGCGAGCACCGCCCTGGTCATGTTTCCGTTCCCCGATTGTTATGTGTCGGTGTTGAGCCCCGACGTCATATTATGATTGAAAAAGGCGGCCAGAATCCAGCGCGATATCGCGGGTCAATCAACGCGGACTCTTTTGGGCAATCGACGCCAGGCGGCCTCGGACGAGATTGATATGGCTGCGCAGCGTATACAACATGCTCGCGTATGATGTCGGCAGCGAGAGACGATGGGCGCGTTGGCCCAGGTCTTCGAGTTTCGCATCGATCGCATCGGTATTTCCCTCCTGCAACTCCATCTCGCTCTCAATTGCCCTCATCTCATCGTAGAGACGCCGGATTTTTGACTGCATGGCCCAGTCGTAAACTTGCGGCAGGAACCTGAACACCGGGTACAGAACGGCCGCCAAAGGCAGGAGCACGACGAGCAATCGCTCGACCAGGGTCGCGATCCAGAACGGAAGATATTTCTGCAGGAACGGCAGTCCCCGTTTGTAGAAACGCTGGGCCTCATCACTGAGCGGCAGGTCGATCGATTCGGCGGCGGGAAATTGCCCGGCTTTCTGAAATATTCCGGGCTGCGAATGAATCTGCTGGGCGGCTGTCAGCAACAGATGCTGAATGGCGGGATGCAGATCCGCGCGCACGGCGAGACTCCCTTTCGGCGCCAGCATCACAGTGTCGATCGGCGGACGATTGTTCAGGAGATCGCTGACGCCTGCGGGCAGTATGAGCTTATTCAGGAAGGGATAATGTGCAATGTAGGCGTCCGCGCGCAGGATGCTGGCGAGGGCAATGCCTTTGGCATCCATGAGCTGCTGAACGACCGGCGAATCCCACGCGGTTATGATAAATGCGGCGTCGATATCACCCGCAATCAGTTTGTCGGCGGCCAGCTGCGGCGTAAACCCGAATACCTCGCCAATGACGGTATCGAGCTTGAACTTTTTCATAAGTTCGAGCGCAAGCGCCCGTGTACCGCTTCCTTCTGGGCCGATTGACAGTCGCCGACTGCGGAGCGCGCGGATGTCATCGCCAGGTTCACCCCGGAAGAAAAACCACAGCGGCTCGTAGAACACGGTGCCGAGAGACTCCACATCAGGCGATTCCTTTTCAGTGGTTGTGCCGCCCTGGATGAATCCGACACCAACCGCGGATTCGGGATCTTTCAGCAGCGCCAGATTTTCCAGGCCGCCGCTTGTCGGCACCAGCCGCAAATTGACCCCGGATTGCGCCAGAATATCGCGGTAACGAAGGCCCATTTGATAATTGGCGCCGCCTTCCGCGCCCGTGGCCATCACCACTGTGCGGGGCGGCATTGTTTCCACAATATAGATGCCGGCGACGAGAAAGATCGCGACCAGGCCTGCAATCGTCAAAATGAACCAGGATCTTTGCAGACGGTCCACGTCGATCATCGTGCTTTGTCCCGTTTTTGTCTTCGGTCAGGTTTGGCGTCGCCAAGCTCTTGCGTGACCAACCGCGCTAGCAGAATGGCAGGATAAAGCTGGCCGAAAATGGATTCCAGATTGCAAAGGCTGCGGGCAATCGGATGCACCGGCACCACGTCGCCGTAACCGGTAGAGGTCAGGGTCACGAAGCTGAAATAAATCAGGTTGCTGGCAAGCGCCGCATTGTCATCGACGGCAATACCGGAAAAAGCCTTCGGAATTGCCTGACCGACGATCGCGAACAGCGCCACGAATATGATCGAAATCAGAAAATACAGAAGGATCGCGCCCACAATCCGATGATATGTCACGCGTCCCGCCGCGAAGACCTGGCGAGCGACCACCCAGCCCAGCGTGATCGCCAGGATCAACCACCCGCCCGCTATGAGGTGAAGATCGAGTGCGGAAGGATTGCTGAGCCTGTGCACAACCGCCGTTATGTTCATGCCTAGCGCGACCATCATCGCAAAGAAGACGGTCGTGCTCCCCGACATAAAGGCGGCGCCGGCGATGATCGCGAACGCCAGCAAAAATCCGAAGACTTGAAAAACGATATGTCCAGTTGCCTGAAGTGGCGCGAAGACGAACATCAAGATCAGGAGAAGGATCGTCAGGGCCGTCAATATCGGGTCGCTGTACTGCTCCTGAAGTTTTCGAACTCGGGTTTCGAAAGTTGCGGCCATATCGCTTTCCCATCTTTGCAAAAGCGTCACGGTCGACGCCGCGCTCGAATGAATTGACGTTTCCTTGGTCCAGTCTACGTCCGAAGCGCCACTTCGCGCCCGCGAAGGACCACAATAGGCGACCTGCGTTGGCAAGGCAGTCAGGGCAAAGCGCCGCGATCCACGGCCATCGACCGTGGCCATTTCCATCTGGCCTGGCGTGAATTGAGCTAAGTATTGGAGCGGGCGAAGGGATTCGAACCCTCGACCCCGACCTTGGCAAGGTCGTGCTCTACCCCTGAGCTACACCCGCGTCCGTTAGATATTTGGCCGAAAAGCATTATCGGCCGCCAAGGCCGTTCCTATAGCCAAAAGGCAGGCCTAAAAGCAACCACGACGACCGACCGGGTTTTAACCCTTTCGGTGCTTCCGCGGTGCAACTTCGGCCTGCCAGCGCGGATTTGGATTGCAGAAACCCCGGAACCCCGAAACCACCGTGACCCGGCACTCTTCAAACGTGCGGAACTGGCAGTCTTCGGAAATGTCGGCGCCAAAGTTGCGAATGGCACACCAGGGACCTTCGGACGCTTGAGCCGGACGTGAGCTAGCCGACGCAATTGTGGCGAGCACGGAGGTCAGCAGGACGATGCGCAGCATACTCAGCCTCCTTTAGTCGTGATGAACACGACGCTTGGCGCGCTTGGTCGGGACCGGTCCGGTCCAGCGCGGGTTTTGGTTGCAAAATCCGCGATTGCCGGCCAGCACAACCGAGCGGCAGGCTTCGAATGTGCGGTATTGGCAGTCTTCGTAGACCGCGCCCTGCGCGACCGCAATTAATGCGCACCATGGACCTTCAGCAGCCTGCGCCGATCTGGCGTTGAAAGACATGTCACTGATAGTCATGGCGGCGATAGCGGCGCCGGCAATGAATAAAATGCGTGTCATCTTTTACCTCATCTCTGGCCTGTTCATTATAACACCGTCCCGGCCTCGATTATTGCAATAATGCCCGAAACCCCTGCCCAGCTATTCGCTGCACTTGATGCCCTCGGCATCAAGTATTCGACAGTCAAACACCCCCCGCTGTTCACGGTTGAACAGTCACGAAATCTACGTGGCCAGATCCCGGGCGGGCACACCAAGAACCTTTTTCTGCGCGACAAGAAATACGCGATCTACCTGGTGGTTACACTTGAAGACGCCGAAATCGACCTGAAAGGCCTGCATCGGCAGCTGGGCGCCAGCGGACGATTTTCGTTCGGTTCAGCCGATCTGATGCGTGAGGTCCTGGGGGTAGAGCCGGGCTCGGTCACGCCGTTCGGCGCGATCAACGACACTGAAGGCCGCGTGACCGTCGTGCTCGACGCCGCCATGATGGAGCACGAAACGCTGAATTTTCATCCGCTTGTAAACATAATGACGACCGCGATAAAGCGCGCCGATCTGGTCAAATTCCTCGAATCCACCGGCCATAAGCCGCGAATTGAGCGCCTTTCAAGCGGCGCCTCGAACATGCCTTGATGATTGCGTTCCCTTCCCCGATAACCCATCTAATCCGCACGGAACCCAGGTTTGGTTCATCGATGGCGGATAGGGACGACGACACATGTTGCAGGATGGCGGGGCAGTGACGGCGGCTGATGTGGTCAAGGAAACGACCACACAGGGCTTCATGAAAGACGTGATCGAAGAGTCCAAGCACCAGCCCGTGCTGGTGGATTTCTGGGCGCCCTGGTGCGGGCCCTGCAAGCAGCTCACGCCTGTTCTGGAAAAAGCCGTGAAGGCTGCAAAGGGCAAGGTCAAGCTGGCCAAGATGAATATCGATGAGCATCCGGCGATCCCCGGCCAGATGGGCATCCAGTCGATCCCCGCGGTGATTGCATTTTCAAACGGCCAGCCGGTCGATGGCTTTATGGGGGCGCTGCCGGAAAGCCAGGTGGCGGCATTTCTCGAGCGCATCACCAAGGGCGCCGTCGGCGCGGAAGAAAAAGATTTGCTGAAGGCAGCCGACCAGGTGCTGGCGGAAGGAAATGCCGCCGGCGCCGCCGAACTGTATGCGCAGTTGCTCGCCGAGGATGGCACCAATGTGCCCGCGCTTGGTGGACTCGCGCGCTGCTATGTCGAAACCGGCGCACTCGAGCAGGCCAAGCAGACGCTGGCGCTCGTGCCCGAAGCCAAGCGCAACGAAGCAGCGGTCACCGCCGCGCGCGCCGCGCTCGAAGTCGCAGAGCAAGCAAAGGCGCTCGGTCCGCTGACGGAGCTCGAAGAGAAAGTACGCGCCAATCCGCTTGATCACCAGGCGCGTTTCGACCTCGCCGTCGCGCTCAACGCGAAGGGAAAGCGCGAGGACGCCGTCAATCACCTGATCGACATCGTCAAGCGCGACCGCAAGTGGAACGACGACGGTGCGCGCAAGCAGCTCGTGCAGTTCTTTGAGGCGTGGGGCGTTACCGATCCCGCCACCGTCGAAGGCCGGAAACGCCTGTCCTCGATTTTATTTTCCTAGAGGTTCGTCCCGGCAACGGCACTGGGGCGGAGTAAAGCAACGATGCCGATGAATGCTCACTATCGCGGGCCGATTGAGATGCCCGGCGTTATCCCGGTCTTTCCCTTGCCGGGTGCGCTGCTGTTGCCGCGCGGGCAAATGCCGCTGAATATTTTCGAGCCACGCTATCTCGCGATGGTCGATGACACGCTGCGCGACGGTCATCGGCTGATCGGCATGATTCAGCCGGATGTTGCGCACGGCGGCGCGATCGACAAACCACAGCTGTACAAGATCGGCTGCGTCGGACGAATCACTCAGCTCGCGGAAAGCGGAGACGGGCGTTACCTGCTTGAGCTCACCGGCGTCGCGCGCTTTCGTGTCGAAGAGGAGCTCAAGGTCGCAACACCATACCGGCAATGCCGGGTGACCTATGCACCGTTCGCCGACGATTTCATTGCCCGTAAAGGAGAGAATGCCGTCGACCGGGCGGCGCTGCTCGCGGCACTGACCAATTTTCTCAAGGCCAATGATCTCAAGGCCGACTGGGAAGGCATAGAAAAAGCCCCCAATGAAGCACTGGTCAATGCGCTCTCGATGATGTCGCCTTATGGCACTGCGGAAAAGCAGGCGCTGCTTGAGGCACCCGACCTGAAGACGCGCGCCGAAATCCTCATCGCCATCACCGAGATCGAACTGGCGAAGAAAAACACCGAAGGCGAGCCGCAGCTGCAATAACAGAAAATCGTCATGGCCGGGCTTGTCCCGGCCATCCACGTCTTTACTCTGGTCTGGTTGAAGACGTGGATGCCCGGCACAAGGCCGGGCATGACGAATGAGAGGCCGCATGTCCACTGTCCCACCGACCGAACGGCCCGCCGGCAGCGTGGATCCGAAGCTGCTGGAGATCCTCGTATGCCCACTGACCAAGGGCCCGCTGGAATATGACGCCGCAAAACAAGAGCTGATCTCCCGCAAGGCCAAGCTCGCTTATCCCATCCGCGACGGCATTCCGATCATGCTGCCGGAAGAAGCGCGAAAGCTGGAGTGATTTGCCGAAGGGTTGCCGCACGTCATGCCCGGCCCTGTGCCGGGCATCCCGCTTAGGTGGGGAGGGCCTTGCCCTTGCGATCGGGATGGCCGGGACAAGCCCGGCCATGACAAGAACGAAAAACTGAAAATGTGAGTAGGGAGCGAACGCAATGATCAAAATCTGGGGCCGCAAGACGTCGTCCAACGTGCAAAAAGCCATGTGGGCGGTCGGGGAGCTCAAGCTCGAACACGAACGAATCGACGTCGGCGGTACATTCGGCAAAACCAAGGAGCCGCCCTACCTGGCGATGAACCCTAACTCCCTGGTCCCGACGCTGGAAGAAGAAGACGGCTTCACGCTGTGGGAATCCAATTCCATCGTGCGCTATCTCGCCGGCAAGCACGACAAGGGTGGCGTGCTCGAGCCGAAGGATGCTCACCAGCGCGCACGCGCCAGCCAATGGATGGACTGGCAATTGTCGGTGGTGGGCCCGGCGATCCACGGCGCCTTCTGGGGCCTGATCCGTACGCCGGCGGAAAAACGCGACATGGCCGCGATCAAGACATCGCAGGAAAAGACCACGGCCGCCATGCAGATCATGGATGCGCAGTTGGCGAAAACAAAGTTCCTCGCCGGTGATACTTTCTCGTATGGCGACATTCCGGTCGGCATCATGTGCTACCGCTTCGTGCAGCTGGTGCCGGAGCGACCGCCGCTGCCGAACCTCGATCGCTGGTATGCGCAGATTTCGGGCCGCAAGGCTTTTCAGGATCACGTCGGCAGCGTGCCGCTCACTTGAACGCACGCGCGCAGGAAGGGCGTTGCCTCGGCCTGATCGGCGGCCTCGGTCCCAGCGCAACCGTTCACTATTATCGCGAACTGCTCGCCGCGCACGAAAAGCAGGCGCGCATACCTCGGTTGTTGATCGCACATGCGGATGTTCAACGCGTGTACGCCGCGGTGACCGCGAAGGATTTTGACAGCCTCGCACGCTATCTCGCTGGGCTTGTCACCCAGCTGGCGGCCGGCGGTGCGGAGATCACAGCAATCGTTGCCGCCACACCGCACATCTGCGCCGACCGACTGGTTGCGTTGTCGCCATTGCCGCTCGTCAACATGTTGACCGAGGTCGCGGGCGCGGTGCGAACGCGAGGCCTCAAACGCGTTGCCCTGCTCGGCACCCGCTTCACCGTAGAAACGCGCATGTTCGGTTGCCTGGACGAATTCGAAGTGGTCATGCCGCAGACGGACGAGATCGAGCGGATCCACAGCATCTACAGTGATTTCGTGGCGGGCCGCGGTTTGGACACACAAGCGGATGAGTTACGCAGGCTGGCGCAAACGTTCGTTGCGCGCGATGGCGCGCAAGCCGTGCTGATCGCCGGCACCGACCTTTCGACAGTCTTCACGGAAAGCAATGCCGGATTTCCGATGATCGATTGCGCCGGCGTTCATATCGACGCGATCGTTCGGCGGTTGCTCGGCTGACTTACAGCGCCTCGCCTTTCAGCAGCTTGGGCACCTCGCCGGTAAAGCCGGCGGCCTCGCGAATGAAGATGCGCTTGAGTGCAGGCATGCGTTCGACCAGCCCGAGACCGATGTCGCGCGCGAGCCGCAACACATCTGAATGATTGGAAAACAACCGATTCAGCCCGTCGGTCGCCACGCCCATGGTCATGGTGTCGAAGCGCCGCCAGCGCTGATAACGTTCAAGCACATCGGCTGCGCCAATATCGAGACCGAGGCGCGCCGCATCGGCGGTCGCCTCGGCCAGCGCCGCGACATCGCGCAGGCCCATGTTGAGCCCCTGCCCCGCGATCGGATGAATGATATGGGCGGCGTCGCCGATCAGTGCGAGCCGGTCCGCGATGCATCGGCGCGCGGTAAACAGCCCCAGCGGAAACGCGCGGCGCGGCCCGGCGGCGGCGATGTCACCGAGCTGCAACCCGAATCGCTTTTCCAGCTCGGCATGAAATTGATCGTCCGGCAGCGCAATGATCCGCTCGGCTTCACGCGTGTCTTCGGTCCACACGATTGAGCAGCGTTTTCCGGTGAGCGGCAGGATTGCAAAGGGACCTGCCGGCAGGAAATGTTCTTCGGCGCGGCCGTTGTGATCGCGCTCATGCGCAACCGTCGTGACAATCGCCGACTGATCGTAATTCCAGCCATGGGTCGCGATGCCTGCGTGCTCGCGGATTTGCGATCTGGCGCCATCGGCGCCAACCAACAATCGCGCGGAGATTGTTTCGCCGCCAGCGAGCGCGACATTGATTGCATTGCCGGCATTTTCAAACCCCGTCACGGACCCGGCGCGCAAGTCGATGCCGAGTTCCTTTGCCTTGACCACCAGCGCGTTAACCAGATGCCGGTTCTCGATCATGTGTGCGAACGGCTCGCCCTCCTCCACCTCGCCACCGAACGTGAGGAATGTCGGACGCACGACGTCGTCGAGCTTTGAGTCGGTCACCACCATTTCGAGGATCGGCTGCGCATCAGCCGCTACCGCATCCCAAACCTCGATCGCTTCAAACAGGCGCCGGGCGGCGGCCGCGATCGCCGAGGCGCGCGGATCCATGGACGTAGCGTGCGCGAGGCCGGGATCGATCACCGTCACGCTGAACGCCTCGCCCAAGCCCTGGCGGAGTGCGATCGCCAGCGCCAGGCCGGCAAAGCCGGCGCCGCCGACAACCAAGTCCGCCCGCGGGCGTACGAATTCGCCTTTATTCATGCGTATTCCTTGTAAAACTTGCCGCAGCATAGCAGGTTGAGCAGGCTCTTCGACCCATCCCCAGGCCCTGTCATGACGTCCGCAGTCCAGGATTTGCTCACTATTCTCGACCTCGAGCCGCTGGAAGAGAACCTGTTTCGTGGCCGTTCGCCGCAGGTCGGTTGGCAGCGGGTTTTTGGCGGGCAGGTGATCGGCCAAGCCCTGGTCGCCGCGGTGCGCACGGTTGAAAACCGGCCACCGCATTCCTTGCATGCCTACTTTTTGCTGCCCGGCGACCCCAAGGTTCCGATCATCTACGACGTCGATCGCATCCGTGACGGCAAGAGTTTCACAACCCGGCGCGTAACCGCGCGGCAACACGGGCACCCCATATTCTCGATGCTCGTGTCGTTTCACACTGACGAGCCCGGTCTCGACCATCAGGCCAAGATGCCGGATGTGCCGCCACCGGAAAAATTGCCGAGCGACACCGACATGCGCGAGAAGTTACTACCTATGATGCCGGATCCCGTGCGCCGCTATTACGAGCGCGAGCGGCCGATCGAATTGCGGCCGGTCGAGTTCGAACGTTACCTCGGCAAGAAAATTCCGGGTGGACAATTCAACGTCTGGATTCGAACGACGGGAAAATTGCCCAATCTTCCCGCTATCCATCAATGCGTGCTCGCTTACGCTTCCGACATGATGTTGCTCGACACAGCGCTGGCGCCGCACGGGCGCACGCTGTTCGAGAAAGAATTCATGGCCGCCAGTCTCGACCATGCGCTGTGGCTTCACCGGCCATTTCGCGCGGATGAATGGCTGCTCTATGCGCAGGATTCGCCTAATTTGCACGGCTCGCGCGGCTTCGCGCGCGGACTTATATTCACCCGTGACGGTACCCTGGTCGCTTCGGTGGCGCAGGAAGGCCTGGTCCGCCAGCGTCGGGAGACTTGAAACTGTAATGCAGCAGTTGCTTGTGGCCTTTTGTGTTCTGATCGCAATGGTGACGGGCGCGCTCGCCGCATCGGGCAAGCAGCCGGCGCCGACCGGCGCGTTCGACGGCGCGCCGACCCAATACACGCAATTTTCTACGGCCGAACTTACGCGTGGATTTATTGCGCTCGCTTTCGGATCCGATTTGCGCATCGGCGCACGGCCCACGGGCATCCGCCGCTTCGATCATCCGATCGCTGTGCACGTGACCGGTGGCGGCACCGTCGATCGCCGCGCGGCAATGTCGCGCGTCATCGGCGCCTATGCGCGTGCCGTGCCCGCTCTGCACCTGAGCGAGACCTCGGCAGAAGCGGCCGACATTGAGCTGCGCCTCATTGACGAAAAAGATTTCCAGTCCGCGTTGCAGGCGGCCTTCGGAGCCAGGATCGCCAGGACATTCGTCGCGCGCACCGACCCGCAATGCATGACGAGCGTCAAATCGACCGCCGACGGAAAAATCGTCCACTCCATTTCATTTATTATCGTGGACAAAGGCGACGACGTTTTTCTGGACTGCGCCTACCACGAGCTGCTGCACGCCTTCGGGCTATCCAACCACGATCAGCACAACCCCTGGACCACGCTCAACCAGAAGCGGATGGTCGGCTACCTCACGGTCTACGACCGCGCGCTGCTTACTTTGCTTTATGACCCCCGAATCAGCCCCGGGATGACGGTGCGGCAGGCGCGCAAAGTTCTGCCGGATCTGATCCAAGAGCTCGGCCTTGCGGAGGGAACGAAGGGCCGATAAGGCAGCATTACTGACCTAGTTTGCACTCTAATACGGCGTGCTGCCTGTGGGCTTGGCAAGATTCCCGCTTAAACTTTAGGCCCCCTGTCGCTAGCTTATGCAAATCGGCCCGTACCGGTCCCAGCCGGTGCGGATTTTTCTGCGCAAGGCCCGGCGCCGGCCCCGTTCCCGGTAGCGCGCATGCGCAAACCAAAATCGGCGTGGCGCCCATACGCCACGGGAAGGAAGCCATGAAGCTCGTCATTGCCGTCATCAAACCCTTCAAGCTCGACGAGGTCCGCGACGCGCTTACGCGTCTCGGCATCCACGGGATGACCGTCACAGAAGTCAAAGGCTACGGCCGACAAAAGGGACATACGGAAATCTATCGCGGCGCCGAATACGTCGTGAACTTCCTTCCGAAATTACGCCTCGAGGTCGCCATTGCCTCCGAGCAACTCGACCAGGTCGTGGAGGCGCTTACTGCTGCTGCGCGCACCGGCCAGATCGGCGATGGAAAGATTTTCGTTACGCCGATCGAGCAGGCGCTGCGTATCCGCACCGGCGAAACCGACGTCGACGCACTCTAAAAAAATTTGAAAATTGGGGGGATGACATGACACGCGCATTCCTGCGCCTCGCTCTGACCGGCATCGCGGCCCTCGCCGCATCTCCGGCTTTCGCACAAGGATCCAATGCGGCGTCAAAGATCGACGCTGCCGACACGGCGTGGATGATTGGCGCCACCGGTCTCGTACTGATGATGACGATCCCGGGCCTCGCGCTGTTTTATGCCGGCATGGTGCGCAAGAAGAATGTGCTCGCGACCATGGCGCAAAGTTTGGCCGCGACATTTCTGATTTCGATCCTGTGGGCGCTCGTCGGCTACAGCCTCGCTTTCACGGGCGAGGGCGCGTTCATCGGGACGTTCGAGCGCATTTTTCTCAATGGCGTGACGCTCGATGCGATTTCGCCGCTGGCGAAGACGATTCCCGAAAGCCTGTTCATGATCTACCAGATGACCTTCGCGGTGATCACCGTCGCACTGGTGGCAGGCTCGGTTGCCGATCGTCTGCGTTTCTCGGCGTTCTTGCTGTTCTGCACATTCTGGCTGCTGCTGGTTTATGTGCCGATCGCGCATTGGGTCTGGGGCGGCGGTTTCCTCGGCAGCTACGGCACCATCGACTTCGCCGGCGGCCTGGTCGTGCATCTCAACGCCGGCATCGCCGGATTGGTCGCGGCTTACGTTCTTGGCGCGCGCCGCGGTTACGGCAGCGAAAACCTGTCGCCTTATGATCTCACGCTTGCGGTGGTTGGCACAGGCCTGTTGTGGGTTGGCTGGTTCGGTTTCAACGGTGGCTCGGCGCTCGGCGCCAATTCGCGCGCGGCCATGGCGATTGTCTCAACACATCTTGCAGCCAGTGCCGGCGCCTTCACCTGGATGGCGCTCGAATGGTGGACGCGCGGCAAGCCATCCGTACTCGGCATGATATCAGGCGCGGTGGCCGGTCTCGGCACCATCACGCCGGCGTCCGGCTTCGTGATGCCGATGCAGGGCATATTGATCGGTATCGTCGCCGGCGCGATCTGCTTCTGGGCCTGTACATCGCTCAAGCTCAAGATGGGTTATGACGACTCGCTCGACGTCTTCGGCGTGCACGGCATCGGCGGCCTGACGGGGACATTGCTTGCCGGCGTCTTTGCGGTCGGTGCGCTGTCGGCAAGCCCGGAAATGCCCGGCGGCGTCCATGGGCTGCTCGAAGGCAATCCGCAGCAGCTGCTGGCGCAGCTCTACGGCATCGTCGTCACATTGGTATGGTCGGGGGCGGTGACCTTCGTCATCCTCAAGGTGATCAGTGTGCTGGTGCCGTTGCGCGTGCGTCATGAGGATGAAGTCATGGGCCTCGATGTCAGCCAGCATGGCGAAGCCCTCCAATAATTAACGAGTGGTTTCCGCGCCGGCGAACGACCGGCGCGGACCGCACCAATCCGTGGGCATCTGATTAAATTTTAAGCACGTCGTTTGAGTCTTGGCGCGTCTTTGGGCGCAGGGTCGAGGCGGTATTTCGGTCAACACCCCGCCAAACCATTTTCAGCTGCAACATCAACTAATTAATGCCTTCGCCGGCAACTGGCACGGCGTTTGATTCTATCCCACCGGCCATGCCTGCGAAGCGAGCTTCGTTGGTCGGGCTCAGTGAACCCGCCCGCACTGCGTGAAGGTAGAAAACGGGCTCAAGCGGGGATCGAATCCATGAAAATCGTCATGGCCATTATCAAACCTTTCAAGCTCGACGAGGTCCGCGACGCTCTGACCTCAATCGGCGTGCAAGGACTGACCGTTACCGAAGTCAAGGGATACGGGCGTCAAAAAGGGCACACGGAAATCTACCGTGGCGCCGAGTATGCGGTGAGCTTCCTGCCGAAGATCAAGATCGAAGTGGCAGTGGACACCAAGCAAGTCGACAAGGTCATCGGGGCCATCACCGGCGCCGCCAAGACTGGTCAGATCGGCGACGGAAAAATCTTCGTCTTCAATCTCGAAAACGCCGTGCGAATCCGCACCGGCGAGACCGATGCCGCGGCGCTTTAGTAACCCGCACCGCAACAATACGGACAGGAGTAAGACCATGACGTTGAAGAAATCCTCCCGTGCGGGGCTCTTGGCTCTCGCCTTCGGGATTGTACTCGGCCTCTTCCTGAGCGTGGCGACATACGACGCCTCCTTCGCTCAGGCGCAGGCTCCTGCCGCGGCCGCGCCCGCGGCCGCACCGCCCGCGCCTGCGGCTCCGCCGCCGGCCTGCGCCAACGACCCGGATCCGAAGAAAGCGGTTCTGGAAAAGTGCACGCCCAACTCGGGCGACACCGCGTGGATGCTCACATCAGTTGCTCTCGTTCTGATGATGACCATCCCGGGCCTCGGCCTGTTCTATGGCGGTATGGTGCGCAAGAAGAATGTGGGCGACACGGTGATGACAAGTTTTGCCGTCACGTGTCTCGTCACGATCCTCTACGCCTGCGTTACGTACAGCATGTCCTTTACGACCGGCGGGCCGTTCCTCGGTGGTTTTAGTCGGGCATTCCTGCAAGGCATCCTGAGCGACATATCGACCGGCGTCGGCACGCCAAATGGCTTGGCCGTGACGATTCCTGAAACGGTCTATATCTGCTTCCAGATGACCTTCGCTATCATCACGCCGGCACTGATCGCCGGCGCCTTCGCCGAGCGCATGAAATTCTCCGCCATGCTTTGGTTCATCGGCCTCTGGGCGGTCCTGGTCTATGCGCCGATCGCGCATTGGGTCTGGGGCGCCGACGGCTTCATGTCCAACGGCAATTCGGACGCCTGGTTCAAGGTGCTCGACTTCGCGGGCGGCACGGTGGTGCATATCAACGCGGGCGTTGCCGGCCTGATGTGCGCAATCTGTCTTGGTAAGCGCAAGGACGCTGGCCCCGGCCACAACATGGTGCTCACCTTCATTGGTGCCTCGCTGCTATGGGTAGGCTGGTTCGGCTTTAACGCCGGCTCCGCCGTCACTGCCGGCATGCAGGCAGGCATGGCAATGACCGTGACCCAGATCGCGACCGCGGTTGCCGGCTTTACGTGGATGCTTGTGGAGTGGATTGCCCGCGGCAAGCCCACCGTCATCGGCATCTGCTCGGGTGCGGTCGCCGGTCTCGTCGCCATCACTCCGGCATCGGGCTTCGTCGGCCCTGCCGGCTCGATCGCGATCGGCGTCGCCGCCGGCATCCTCTGCTACTGGGGCGTGACTGGCCTCAAGCGGATGCTCGGTCAGGATGACGCGCTCGACTGCTTCGGTGTGCATGGTGTCGGCGGTATCGTCGGCGCGCTGCTCACCGGCGTGTTCGCCATCAGCGAATACGGCGGCACTTCCGGCCTGATTGAGGGCAACGCTGCCCAGATGATCAACCAGGTCGAAGGCATTGCAGTCGTGATCATCTACGACGCGATCGTCTCGCTGATCCTTCTCAAAGTGCTTGATGCGGTCATCGGCCTGCGCGTCTCCGACGAAGTGGAACGCGAAGGTCTCGATCTCGCCCTGCACGGCGAGACTGTTCAGTAAGCGTGATCCCGAAAAGTGGTTACCGGTTTTCGGAAAAGATCACGCGTCGATGAAATGACTCCCTAGCGGTAGGGGCGGAAACCCGGCACTGTCCCTTCCGTCGAGGCCCCCGGTTCGCAAGGACCGGGGGCCTCTCTATTTTCAGCAGCTCGCGACGATTACATTCCACGGCGTGTCCGGCTGCGGACGCTCCACGCGAATATCACCGAATCCGCATGTCTTCAGTGCGGCAATCACATCTTCGGGCGCGCGCAATGTAAAAATATCGGCGGGCATATTCATCCGCTCCATCCGCTCCTTCGGCAGAAAGCCGACAACGACTCGCCCGCCATGCGCGAGCACGCGGCGGATCTCCGCAAAGCCGGCCTCGAGCGATTTCCAGAAATAGACAGTGTTGACGGTACAGACTTTTCCGAACGCGGCGGTTTCATAAGGAAGCGCCTCGACATGACCCGCGCGAAAATTCGCGCGGCCTGCGGCAATGGCGCTGGCATATTTTGACGTTGCCCAGTTCACAGCATCCGCCGACCGATCAACGCCTGCAACGAAACCCGCTTCGGTAATAAGAGCTGGCAGTGTCACGCCGCCGCCAAACCCGATCTCGAGCACGCGATCGTCCGGCTTCAGCGCCAGCAATTTCACGGCAAACGTGTTCATCCGGGCGTTGTGCCGGTTCATCAAAAAGCCAACGAACCGGCCAAACAGGCCCTGGGGCCGGGAAAGGTGCCGGGCAATAAGTCGTGGTGCCATTTGACCTGTTTCCTGTGAACGCGAGACCGCCTCAGGCCACACAAGGGAGGCGTCAAAAAGGCAGCAAATCCCGACAATTTGGCCCGGGTCTGAGCAAATTCTGCTGCAAAATCCGATGGTTAACGGCGTCTTAACCTGGCCCTATCTATTGTGTCGAAACCCTTGTGCGGCGGCCACTCCCGCCTCCTAAACGCATGCCCATGATGACCGCCAAGCGCGAACCTGCCTCTCCCACTGCTGCGGCGGTCGACGGTCGCTCACCTTTCGTGCGCCTGACCGAGCTCATTGCAGGCATCGAGCCAGGAAAGCCGGTCATCAATTTGTCGGTCGGCGAGCCGCAGCATCCAGTGCCACCCTTTGTCGGCCCGACGCTCGCCGCGCACCTCGCAGACTTCGGGCGTTATCCCGCCAACAAAGGCATCGAACCGTTTCGCCGAGCGGTCGCTGCCTGGCTCAACCGCCGCTACAGGTTAGCGCGCGCGGTCGATGCCGAGAGCGAAGTTCTGGTGCTCAACGGCACGCGCGAGGGTTTGTTTCTCGCCGCTATTGCCGCCAAGCGCTGGGTGACGCGCCGCGCCGGCGAGCCGGCGGTGCTCATTCCGAATCCATTCTACGCGGCCTATGCCGCCGGCGCGCTTGCCGCCGAATGCGAGCCCATCTACATGCCGGCCACGCGCACGAGCGGCTTCCTGCCCGATCTCGATGCGCTCGACGATGCGCTGCTGGCGCGTACGGTCGCGTTTTATATCGCCTCGCCGTCAAATCCGCAGGGCGCGGTCGCCGATCGCGCGTATCTTGAGAAACTCGCAGGCTTGGCACGTCGCTTCGGCTTCCTGGTGTTTGCCGACGAGTGCTATTGCGAGATCTACAGCAAGAGTGCGCCGCCCGGCATGCTGGAAGCATCGGGGCCGGATTTCGCCAACGTCGTCGTCTTTCATTCGCTGTCCAAGCGGTCGAACCTGCCCGGCCTGCGCGTCGGCTTTGCCGCCGGCGACAGTCGCTTTCTTGGCCCCTACCTCGAATTGCGCAACATCGCCGCGCCGCAAGTGCCGACGCCGGCGCAGCACGTGGCGATCGCCGCTTACGGCGACGAAGCGCACGTCGAAGACAATCGCGAGCTCTATTCCGCCAAATTCGATCTCGCCGACCAGATTGTCGGCGACCGCTACGGCTACCAACGTCCGGCTGGCGGATTTTTTCTGTGGCTTGACGTATCGAAGCAGGGCGGCAGTGAAATCGTCACCAAGCGGCTGTGGGCCGAAGCTGGCGTGCGCGTTGTACCCGGGCGCTACCTCGCCCGTGAGCAGACCGACGGCAGCAATCCAGGTTCGGACTTTATCCGCGTTGCAATGGTGCAGGACAAAGCGGCCACGGCAGAGGCGCTGCATCGCCTCGTCGCCGTGCTCGGTTAAGAGCTAAGGATGTAATCGCATGCGGGCAACCGATCGCAGTCTCGATGTCGTCGCCTTTCTCACTGAGCACTTCCGCGACATTGTTCGACGTCGCCTGAGCGAACTTGCCGGTCTCGCTTTGATTACGCTGGCGCTGCTTGGCGCCATCGCGCTCGCGACCTGGTCGGTCCAGGACCCCTCGCTGAGCCACGCGACCCAGAAGCCGATCCACAATCTGCTCGGTTACCCCGGCGCGATTTTCTCCGACCTCGCAATGCAGTTGCTCGGCCTCGCCGCCATCCTGCTGCTTGTTCCGGAGGCGTTGCTCGGCTGGCGATTGCTCGCGCACCGGCCTGTCGGCGAGAAATGGCGAAGCCTGCTGTGGATCGTCGCGACTTTGCTGGCCGCGGCTTTTGCTTCGACATTGCCGCGCATCGGCTCGTGGCCGCTGCCGACAGGACTCGGCGGCGTCGCAGGCGACGCAGTTCTACGCATGCCGGCGATGGTTTTTGGCACACCCCTCGCGGGCGTGACGCGCCTTGTTCTGTGCATTGTGTTCGGTCTTGCGACGGCCACGGCGGTACTCGTTGCCGCCCGTGGCGGACAGCGTGTCGAACGGCGCGCCGCGCGCAGGGTTGAGGAAGAAGATGAGATTGAAGAAGAGGATACCGAGGACGATCACGGCTCCGCCTGGATCGGCATGATCGTGCACGCCTTGCTGAGCTGGAAAGCGCGCATCGGCCGCATGATCCGTGGCGACGTACGTGCACGCACGCCATTGCCGGCACCGCGCGGCCTGCGGCACGAGCCGCGTTTTGACGGGCGGATCGCCGAATACGAAGACGATATTGAGGATGACGAAGACGATGCGCCGGCACCGCGCAGACGGGCCGCTCCGCGCGCGCCCGTGCGTCGCTCCGGCAACGGCTATACCCTGCCCTCGCTCAATCTGCTTGCGGCGCCACGCGCCACCGAACGCACGACATTGTCGCGCGATATCATTGACGGCAATGCTGCTGCGCTCGAAAGCGTATTGCAGGATTTCGGCGTGCGCGGCGAAATCATCAATGCGCATCCTGGTCCGGTGGTTACGCTCTACGAACTCGAGCCCGCGCCTGGCATCAAGTCATCGCGAGTCATCGGACTTTCCGACGACATTGCCCGCTCGATGAGCGCGGTATCGGCGCGCGTCGCGGTGGTTTCAGGCCGCAATGCCATCGGCATCGAACTGCCCAATCCGACGCGCGAGAAGGTCTACTTGCGCGAACTGCTGACCGGCGAGGACTACAACGAGAGCACGGCCAAATTGCCGCTGTGTCTGGGCAAGACCATCGGCGGCGATTCTGTCATCGTCGATTTGTCGCGCATGCCGCATCTATTGATTGCGGGCACCACCGGCTCCGGCAAATCGGTCGCTATCAACACTATGATCCTGTCACTGGTGTATCGCCTGCGCCCGGACCAATGCCGGCTGATCATGGTTGATCCGAAAATGCTCGAGCTGTCGGTTTATGATGGCATTCCGCATCTGCTGACACCGGTCGTGACCGATCCGAAAAAGGCGGTGGTCGCGCTCAAGTGGGCGGTGCGCGAAATGGAGGGCCGTTACAAGAAAATGTCGAAGCTCGGCGTGCGCAATATTGAGGGCTACAACGCGCGCGTTGCCGAAGCAAAGGCAAAAGGCGAGACACTCACGCGCACCGTGCACACCGGCTACGACAAGGAATCCGGACAGGCGATCTACGAAAAGGAAGATCTCGAGCTCGAACCACTGCCGTTCCTGGTCGTGATCGTCGACGAGATGGCCGACTTGATGATGGTCGCCGGCAAGGACATCGAAGGCGCGATCCAGCGTCTTGCGCAGATGGCGCGCGCGGCCGGTATTCACGTCATTCTCGCAACACAGCGACCGTCGGTCGACGTGATCACCGGTACGATTAAAGCGAATTTCCCGACCCGCATCTCATTCCAGGTCACCTCCAAGATCGACAGCCGCACGATTCTCGGCGAACAGGGGGCGGAACAACTGCTCGGTCAGGGTGACATGCTCTATATGGCCGGCGGCGGACGCATCAGCCGCGTGCACGGACCTTTCGTCTCCGACGACGAGGTCGAGAAAGTCGTGCGTCATCTGAAGGCGCAAGGCACGCCCGAGTATCTTGAGGAAGTGACTGCCGGCGATCCGGAAGAGGGCGAGGACGGGGCAATCTTCGATGCAACCGGCATGGGGCTCGCAGAAGGTGGCGATCTGTTCCAGCAGGCTGTCGCAATCGTAAAACGCGATCGAAAGGCGTCAACCTCCTACATCCAGCGCCGCCTCCAGATCGGCTATAACCGCGCCGCCACCATCATGGAGCGGATGGAGGAAGAAGGCATCGTCGGCCAGCCCAACCATGCCGGCAAACGCGAAATCCTCATCCCCGAGAACCCCGCTGACGACCGCTATTGAGAATCGCCCTATTCGCGATTAAGCCGAATCAGGCCTAATTTGCCGGGTCGCGAAATCGCCACAGCCGGCCCATATAGGGGCTACCATTCGAGGTGAGGGCGCGAGGCGGAGAACGTGATGGCGGCACACAGAAAGACGCGAATCAGCCGTAAACTGGGCTTCGTCGCGTTGTTTGCCTGCCTCGCCGGCCCGGCCGTCTCGCAGACGGTTCCGTTGCCGGCCCCACGCCCCTCCGCGCAACCGACGGTTTCGGCCCAGGCGCTGGGAGCGCGAGCGCAGGCTCCTCAGCAGGCGCCCAATCCGATTTCCAATCCATTTGCCGCGCTGCTGGGCAGGGCCACAACCGCGGGCGTGCTCACGAATGACCAGCGCGCTATCGTCGAACGCGTTAACGGCTACCTGTCCGGCGTACAGACGCTGACCGGCAATTTCATCCAGGTCGGACCGGACGGCAGCCGCACGCAGGGTGATTTCTTCATTTCGAAACCCGGCCGGGTTCGTTTCGAGTACGACGACCCGAGCCCGATTGAACTGATAGCGGACGGCTCATCGGTCGTTGTGCGCGACCGCCGCCTCGCAACACAGGACGTCTACCCCTTGTCGCAAACGCCATTGCGTTTCCTGCTCGCTGACCACGTCGATCTGACCAAAGATACCCATCTTGTTTCGGTTTTTGCAGACGATGTATTCGTCACCGTTGTTGTCGAGGAAAGAAATGGCATCGTCGGCACCAGCCGGCTCATGATCATGTTCAGCGCCAAGGACATGCAGCTCAAGCAATGGACCGTGACCGACCCGCAAGGCTACGACACCACCATCGCTGTGTATAATCTTGATACCAGCAAGCGGCCCGATCCTGCTTTGTTCAAGATCGATTATACGCGCTACCACAATTGATGTTCAGTTCGGATCTTAGATTGGTCATGGCCGGCACGCAGTCTAGCTTGCGCAGACTGCGTAAACTTGTCTGCGCTGCCGGCCATCTCGCTTAAGGACGCACAGCTTTGCAAAAACTAAGCGGGATGCGCGGGACAAGCCCGCGCATGACAGTGACAAACGCCAATTCCGACGCTAGTTAATTGCCATGTCGCTAAAAATCACAACCTGGAACATCAATTCTGTTCGCCTGCGCATCGATCTGGTTGCGAAGTTTTTGAAAAGCGCTCGGCCGGACGTGTTGTGCCTTCAGGAAACAAAATGTCCCGATGACGCTTTTCCGATCAAACGCTTCAAGCGGCTTGGCTACGAGCACGCGGCGCTCAACGGCCAGAAGGGCTATCACGGTGTCGCCGTGCTCTCACGCGTACCGTTCGAGCAGATCGATATTCAAAGCTTCTGCGGCAAGTTGGATTGCCGACATGTGTCGGTGGTGCTCGGGGAGCGCGCCGGGCTGAAAGAGCCGATCACCCTGCATAATTTTTATGTCCCTGCCGGCGGCGACGAGCCGGATCCGGAGATCAATCCGAAATTCCAGCACAAGCTCGACTTTCTCGACGAAATGCGCGCGCACCGCGGCTTGCGACCTGCGCAAAAGGCGCGCGCCATTCTCGTGGGTGACCTCAACGTGGCGCCGCTCGAGCATGATGTCTGGAGTCACAAGCAAATGATCAAGGTCGTTTCACATACGCCGGTTGAATGCGAAAAACTGACTGCCGCACGCACGGCCGGTGAGTGGGTCGACACCATGCGCGTGCTCACGCCCGAGCCCGAGAAGCTCTACACGTGGTGGAGCTATCGTGCGATGGACAACTGGCGGGCTGCAGATCGCGGCCGCAGACTTGACCATGTATGGACGTCCGATGCGCTCGCTGACCGCGTATCAAGGATAAAGATCGCCAAGGACTACCGTGGCGCAGAGCGCCCTTCCGACCACGTGCCGGTCACAGCAACAATCGAGCTGTAGAATTTCCAGGGCGTGACGCTAATGTTTGTCGCCCGCTTCGAGAGCCCGCTTTACAGTTGCCAGCTCCTTCGTCCAGGTCTGCAATCGCTCAGTCATGCTCTCGCGCAATTTTTCTGCGGCGGCCGGGTAACCTTCCAGCATTTTCCGGAACAAGTTTCGTGAGATCCGCACAACGACCGTAGGCTCTTTTGCAATCGCGGTGGCCTGGCATACCGTATTGGTGAGCAGCGCCAACTCGCCCACCAGCGTGCCAGGACCGACGGTAATTTCTTTGCCTTCCGACAATGTGCCGGGTTCCAGCAGCAGCGAACCTTCCTGTACGACGTAGCCGCCGTCGGCGAGTTCGCCGGCGTAGAATAGCACTGCACCACTTTGCAGATGACGCGTTTCAGCGCCGATCGCCAGGATTCGCAATGCTTGCTTGCCGAGTGCAGCGAGTGGCGGCACCTGCTCGAAGAAAGCGATGTCCTCTTCGAGGCCCATATCTGTATTTACCCAATTTTCACGGCACCAGCTTGTAGCCGCCGGCTTCCGTCACCAGGATTGCCGGCGCGGCGGCGTCTTTTTCGACCTTTTGCCGCAAGCGGTAGATATGGGTTTCCAGGGTATGCGTGGTGACACCGGAATTGTAACCCCAGACTTCCTGGAGCAGCGTCTCACGCGATACCGGTTTCTGGCCTGCGCGATAAAGGAAGCGCAGAATTGCTGTTTCCTTTTCAGTAAGCCGTACCTTGCTGCCCTTCGGACTCAGCAGCAGCTTTGAGCTGGGTCGAAACGTGTAAGGGCCGATAGCAAAGACGGCATCTTCGCTCGCCTCGTGCTGCCGAAGTTGCGCGCGGATGCGCGCCAGCAGCACGGCAAACCGAAATGGCTTGGTGATGTAGTCGTTGGCTCCGGATTCGAGTCCGAGGATGGTGTCGGAATCGGTGTCGTGGCCAGTCAACATGATGATCGGCGCCTTGAAGCCATTCTTGCGCAGAATGCGGACTGCCTCGCGGCCGTCCACATCCGGCAGCCCGACGTCCATAATCACCAGGTCGATCTGGCCATTCTTGGCCGCCTGGACCCCTTTGGTGCCGCTGTCGGCCGAAATAGGGTCGAACTCCTCGTGCAGCGCCAGTTGTTCGACCAGCGCCTCACGCAGCTCGGCATCGTCATCGACAATCAGGATGGTCCGTTTATTGGCCATCGGACAAAAACCTCTTGAGAAATCGCCCCTTACGCCCCGTCTCGGTCGCGAAGTAGAGCATTAGAGGCTAAAAGAGCAAGCGTGAATTGACATTTACGTCAGAACCGCACGGCGCTGAAACGCTGATAATTATGCGAAAAAACTCGCTGTCCCGCATCACTGTACGACGCAAACCCGGTGATGTCCGCCGTGGTTGGCTCATGGCCGGGGCATTGGCAATTCCGGTCGCGCTCGGCCGCGGCGGCATCAAGGCCAACAAGCGTGAAGGTGATGGCGGCACGCCGCGCGGCAGTTTTCGGCTCAGGCGGCTATGGTGGCGCGCAGATAAGCATCCGCGTCCGCCAACATCCTTGCCGGCACAACAGATAGGAGCGGAGGACGGCTGGTGCGAGAACCCCGCTGACCGGCACTACAACCGGCCAGTCAAGGTGCCACAGCATTCCGATGCAGATCGGTTAAGGCGCAAGGACGACCTCTACGATTTCATCATCGAGATCGACCACAACACGCGGCCGCGCGTGGCGGGGCGCGGCAGCGCGGTGTTTATCCATGCGGCGCGGCCAGGGTTTGCGCCGACAGCCGGCTGCGTCGCGTTGGAACTCAGCACGCTCCGGCGCTTGCTCACTCGTATCGGGCCACGCACCAGACTTGTGGTCGAGTAACGAGACAGGCGCGGATGGACATGCTCACGTCGGATTATCGAGACTAAACGTTTTGGTGCGAGCGTCGTAAGCAAAGGCTTCCGCAAAACGCGCCCACGCGATCACTGCCCGTAGGTTCTGTTCTGCGGCTTCGGAAGTCATATGGTCTTCGAGCTCATTGAAGAAACGGCTCCGCGTCGCCGAATGATTGACGCGGTCCTGCAAAACGCGGCGGATGTGCATCGCGAGCGGAACGTGATCCAGCAGCTGGCGTTGGAACAGCCGTTTGCGATCGTCGACGCCTGCACCGGCAAATTGCTTGCCGGTATCCGTAAGCCGGATATCGCCGCCCTCGATTTCCGCAAAGCGCAATAACTGCAGAGCTTCCGCGATGGGAAACAAATCATCCACTTCCATCTGCAGCGCGCTCGCTATTACGGGAAGGTCGGCTTTACCCTCGTAAGGTGCACCGGCCACCGCTTCGATAAGACCGGACATCGCATTGGCGGATACCCGCGGCAAAACCATATCAATGCCGATGCCGACGATGCGTTCGGGCGTAACGCGCGGGGCTACCGCAGCGGGCCGTGCTGTCATGGCGACGTAAATGCGCTCAACAAGATCGCGGAAATTAGATTCAAGACGGTTGCGCGGCTGCGGCAGGTCCACCTTGATCTCCTCGATAATGTGACCAGGGCTGCGCGAGAACACGAGAATGCGGTCGCACATCAGCACCGCTTCCTCGATATTGTGCGTCACGAGGATGACGCCCTTGATCGGCAACTTGCCTTCGGCCCACAGATCGAGAAAATCCGTGCGCAGCGTTTCTGCGGTCAGCACGTCAAGCGCGGAAAACGGCTCGTCCATCAGCAGAATGTTGGGGTGCACGACGAGAGCGCGTGCGAAGCCGACGCGCTGGCGCATGCCGCCTGACAATTCGCGCGGGTAGGCAGACTCATAGCCGTCAAGACCGATCAGGTCGATACCGGCGAGCGCGCGTTGACGAATTTCCGCTTCCGGCAAGCCGAGTGCCTCCAACCCCAACTGCACATTTTCCAGAACGGTCAGCCAGGGAAACAGGGCGAATGTCTGGAACACCATGGCGATGCCAGGCGCCGGACCGGTGACCAGCTGGCCGCTGTACACCACGTTGCCCGACGTAGGCCGCGCCAATCCGGAGATCAGGCGCAACAAAGTCGATTTTCCCGAACCGGAGCGGCCCAGCAATCCGACGATCTCGCCCTCAACAAGCGTCAAGTTGATGTCGTCGAGCACGAGCAGTTGTTCGCCGTCCGGCTTGGGAAATGCCTGGCAGCACGAATTGATTTGCAGCAGTGCTTCGCTCATGGGGCTCTTCTCCTGGGCTTTACTCCGTCATCCCAGCCGGAATTTTCGCTCGGCATACCAATAGAGCGGCCGCCAGAACGCGCGATTGATGGTGACCACGAACAGGCTCATCACCGCAATGCCGAGCACGATCCGCGGCATGTCACCGGCCTCGGTCGCTTGTGCAATATAGGCACCAAGCCCGGTCGCTTGTAGTTTGGTGTCGCCCCATGATGCGACTTCGGCAACGATGCTTGCGTTCCACGAGCCGCCGGACGCGGTGATTGCACCGGTGACGTAGTAGGGAAATACAGCCGGCAACGCTATTTTTCGCCACCACAATCCGCCGCGCACCTGAAGGTTAGTGCCGATATCACGCATCTCGGTGGGGATCGATGATGCTCCCGCGATGACATTGAACAGGATGTACCATTGCGTGCCGAGGATCATCAGCGGGCTGAGCCAGATATTGGGGTTGAGCTTGAACACTACAATCGCCGAAACCGCGACCGGAAACAGCACATTGGCCGGAAACGCCGCAAGGAATTGCGCAACCGGTTGAACAAACTGAGTGAGACGCGGCCGCGTTCCCACGAAAACCCCGATCGGTACCCAGATCACACTGGCTATCGCAATGAGGACGATTACGCGGCTTAGCGTAGCTAGACCCGCTATAAATGCCTTGATCAAATCGGGCAGTGAAATGCTGGTCGAGATGAAAGCTTCGATGCGCCACACAGCGAGCGCGGCCAGAGCGACGACGCAACCAGTCCACAGGCGGTCGCCCCAGCGCCGGCCTTCCACTGGGCGCCTGGCCGCTGCCTCCGCAGGCAAGCGAAAAAATTGCCATTGAAACGTGCGCCGCCACAATCTGGACAGCCGGTCGGTCAGTAACGCGACGATCCGAGAGCGGCGCAACACGTCGAGGACCCACGACTGCGGCGGCAATACGCCCATTTGTTGCTCGAAGCGAAAGCGGTCTGCCCAGGCCACCAGCGGCCTGAACAGAAGCTGGTCGTAAAGCAGGATCACGACCAGCATCGCTCCGATGGCCCAGCCGACGGCGGCCAGGTCTTTTTGCTCGATCGCCAGCGCGATATAGGAGCCGATACCAGGCAACGTGACCGTTGTGTTGCCGACGCTGATCGCTTCGGAGGCAACCACGAAAAACCAGCTTCCTGACATGGACACCATCATGTTCCAGATCAGCTGCGGCATCGCGAATGGCGCTTCCACGCGCCAGAAATACATCCAGGGTGAAAGCCGGAACGTGCGGGAAGCCTCGGCCAGTTCGACCGGCACCGTGCGCAGCGACTGATAAAAGCTGAAAGCCATATTCCAGGCCTGGCTGGTGAAAATCGCGAATATGGCCGCGAATTCCGCACCCAGTACGCGACCTGGCGCCAGGGACATGAAGAACACCACCGTCACCGAGATGAAACCGAGGATCGGCACGGACTGCAAAATATCGAGAAGCGGCACCAGCAATACTTCGGCGCGCCGGCTCTTGGCTGCGAATGTCGCATAAGTGAACGTGAAAACGAGCGACAGCACCAGCGCCAGCAGCATGCGTAAGGTCGTGCGCGCGGCATATTCCGGCAGGTTTTCTGGTGCGAGCGACAACGGTGCAAGCTGCAATTCCGCGAGCGGCTGCAGCAGATGGCGGCTCGCTTCAGCGATAAAAACCAGCAGGCCGAGTGTGAGCAGGACCGCCAGTGCGTCCCAACGCGTGAGCCCGCGCTCCCCTTGCTCGACGGAAATCGGGATGGTCCCGCGCATCGTTGGCGTTCCGGATTGATGGCGCTGTGGTCGGATGGGGCCCGGCGCATGCAGACGAACCGCTCCCTGTCACAAGAGCCGGTCCGCCCGATTAATGCCGCCCGCCGTAAGACGGCTTAGAATGGTCATGTGCCGACTGCAAGTGCAGATGTCGTTCGCGCCGGACAACGCGAAGTGAAACGATCGTCTGAATTTGGCTAGCCCTAGGCCCGCTCCCCGAATATTGCGCTGCCGACACGGACGTGTGTGGCGCCAAGCGTAATTGCGGCCGCAAAATCCGCGCTCATGCCCATCGACAGGAGACCCAGGCCATTGCGCCGTGCGATTTTCGCCGTAAGCGCAAAATGCGGCGCCGGCGCCTCCTCGAGCGGCGGTATGCACATCAGGCCCGAGATGGTGAGCCCATATTTGTCCCGACACGCCGCAAGAAACGCATCGGCATCCTGCGGCAGCACGCCGGCTTTTTGTGGTTCGGCCCCGGTATTGATCTCAACGAACAGGACGGGTTGACGGCCCTGCTTGCCGATTTCTTTTGCCAGAACCTCACACAGGCTGGCGCGATCGACGGAATGAATGGCGTCGAACAGTGCCACGGCCTCTTTCGCCTTGTTCGACTGGAGGGGGCCGATCAGATGCAACTCGACGCCAGCATATTTTGACAGCAGTGGAGGCCACTTGGCTTTCGCTTCTTGAACGCGGTTTTCCCCGAATACACGCTGGCCGGCATCAATCACCGGTTCAATTGAATTCGCGGGGAAGGTCTTGGACACCGCAACCAGCGTGACTTCGGCCGGATCACGATTGGCGTCGCGGCACGCGCGGACGATCTCACTTCGAACGCGTTCAAGCCCGGGTGATGCGGCGGCGGCCATGCGCTGCCTATATCGCAACCCAAACCTCACATCAAATGAAAGGCCGGCTGTGACGCGGAACGACGTCGCTTCCAGCAATGCCGGCGAGCGCCGCCCGATCGACCATTTCGAATATACGGTCCTTCCAGCGAATCGCCTTGCTGACGAATAATCGCTTGAGCGTCTTGTTGGTGTGCACCAGCGACATACCCAGCGTGTCGGCAAGATGTTGCTGCGTGAAGGGAAACTGAATTGTGCCGTTTTTCACCAGGCCTATCTCATCGGCGCGGACGAAAAGGTGCAGCAGCAGATATGCCGTCCGCTCGAGCGCGGTGCGGCGCCCGAGGCTGACCAGATGCTCATCAATAAGCTGCTCCTCGCGTGCGGCGAGCCAGGTAATGTCGAAAGCCAAAGACGGGAAGCGGCTATAGAGATCCCATAGTTTGCCGCGAGGAAACACGCACAGCACCAGCGGTGTGAGTGCCTCTACCGAATGCTCCATTTCGTGCATCAAGGTGCCTTGCAGTCCGATCATGTCGGCCGGCAAAGCATAATTGAGGATCTGCCGGCGGCCGTCATCGAGCATCTTGTAACGAAAGGCCCAGCCACTCAGCACCGTGTAAAGGTGCTCACTGCGCATGCCTTCCCGCAAAAAGCTTGCACCCGCATCGACGCGTAATTCGTCGATCTTGAATTCTTTCACAAAGCCCAATTCTTCCGCACTAAATTCGCGCAGACAGGAGCGTTTGCGGAGCGGACATTGCTCGCAAGGCGTTATTTGATTACTTGCACGGCTATTTCCAACAATCATGCCAAGCCCCACCAGGACCTCAACTGCCCGCCGTATTGTCCGAAAGCGGCACGCTTGGGAGCCAAAGCCGAAATAACTCGCGGATAAATCGCAAATAAATTCGCTTGGCCTATGTCTTTTTTAAATGCCGCGCACATCAATTCATAAGAAAAGAAAAAGTTCCATTTGTGCCCCGGGAGGGCCAATCGTAGTGCCCGCTCAATCTGTTTTAAACGGAAAGCGATGCCTGGTGCTGGACGACGAGTTCCTGATCGCCCTCGACATCCAACAGATGCTCGAGCGTGCGGGAGCGACAGAAGTCATATGTGTGGCAAGCGCGGCCGAAGCACTCGATTTACTTCGAAGTGATCCGACATTCGACATCGCAGTGCTCGACGTTAAACTCAGCGATCCTGAAGGCACCAGCCTCGGCGTTGCGGAAGCGCTCGCTGGAAAAGGCCTGCCGTTTGTCTTTTTGACCGGGATGCGCGTCGACGACGTACATGCGAAACGATTTCCGAAAGCGCCGGTGATCGAAAAGCCTTACGATGCGATTGCATTACTCGATGCGGTTCGCCGCGCGCTTGAACCCAGGTAGGGGCAATCAAATCGCGATCGCTGTCACGCCGCCGTCTGCCATTGTGTCATGGCGTCTTTTGCGGACTTCTTCAGCCGCACCTTGTCGTCGATCCTGTCGACCCAATCGAGCGGGATAATGTGGTGCTGCCCGCCCGACTTGGGATCGCTCTTGGTCAGCACGATCTTGTTTGAATCCTTCGTGCAATCCACCGTTCCAACGTGGGCTCCGTCGGCGCCGCAAACTTCCATATGTTCCTTGATCTCTTGAGCCTGAACCATCCTGCACCTCCTGTTTCCGCACGGCTAACTTGCACGGGTGGCGGCTGGTTCCTGCTGATTTTTCTGGCGAATTACTGTGCGACGGTTGACCCTCCGGCCTCTTTCGTGTCTGTTCCGCGCGCCATAAAAAGACGCGCCAATGACCGCCGATTCGAGCAAAAACGAACGCTACAATGCCGGCGAGGCCGAGGCCCGCTGGCAGAAAATTTGGGCCGAGCGCAACATTTTCGCGACCCAAAATAACGATCCGCGTCCAAAATACTATGTGCTTGAGATGTTCCCGTATCCATCGGGTCGCATCCACATGGGCCACGTGCGCAACTACACCATGGGCGATGTGGTCGCGCGCTTCAAACGCGCCATGGGCAACGCCGTGCTGCATCCAATGGGCTGGGACGCCTTCGGGATGCCGGCCGAGAACGCGGCCATCGACCGTAAGGTCCATCCGAAGGCCTGGACCTACGACAACATTGCGGCGATGAAGAAGCAGTTGCAGTCGATGGGTCTTTCTCTCGATTGGGCGCGGGAGATCGCGACCTGCGACCCGGCCTACTACAAGCACCAGCAGAAGATGTTTCTCGATTTTCTCAAAGCGGGACTGGTCGAACGCAAACAGTCGAAGGTGAACTGGGACCCGGTCGACCAGACCGTGCTTGCCAACGAGCAGGTGATCGACGGGCGCGGCTGGCGTTCGGGAGCGGCGGTTGAGCAACGTGAACTGACGCAGTGGTTTTTCAAGATCAGCGACTACTCGGAGGATCTGCTCGAAGCACTCGACACACTCGACCGCTGGCCGGAAAAAGTTCGGCTGATGCAGAAAAACTGGATCGGCCGATCGGAAGGCCTCGTTGTCCGCTTCATGCTGGATGCGGGAACGACCCCAAACAAGGAAAGCGAACTGAAAATTTTTACAACGCGGCCCGACACATTGTTTGGCGCAAAGTTCATGGCGCTGTCGCCTGATCACCCGCTAGCACAAGCCGCGGCGGCGAAGAATCCGAAGCTCGCGGCATTCATCGCCGAGTGCAAGAAGATGGGCACCGCACAGGCGGAAATCGACACCGCGGAGAAGATGGGCTTCGATACCGGCATCAAGGCGGTGCATCCATTTGATCCGACCTGGAAGCTGCCTGTTTACGTCGCCAATTTCATTTTGATGGACTACGGCACCGGCGCTATCTTCGGCTGCCCCGCGCACGACCAGCGCGATCTGGAATTCGCCAACAAATACGGGCTCGGCAACACGCCGGTTGTGTGTCCGCCAGGCCAGGACCCGGCTACGTTCGTAATTACTGACGTTCCGTATCTCGAGGACGGCCGCATGATCAATTCGCGCTTCCTCGACGGTATGACCATCGAGGAAGCGAAAGAAGAAGTAGCCAAGCGTCTCGAAAAAGAAACCCGCGGCAATCGTCCGGTCGCCCAACGCCAGGTGAATTATCGCTTGCGCGACTGGGGTATCTCGCGTCAGCGCTATTGGGGCTGCCCGATCCCGATCATTCACTGCGCCAAATGCGGCGTAGTTCCGGTCCCGGAGAAAGATCTCCCGGTAACGCTTCCCGATGACGTTACCTTCGACAGACCGGGGAATCCGCTCGACCGCCATCCGACCTGGAAGAACGTTGCTTGCCCCAAGTGTTCAGGTCCCGCGCGGCGTGAGACCGACACCATGGACACGTTTGTGGATTCGTCCTGGTATTTTATTCGATTTACTGATCCGTGGGTCAAGAGCGCGCCGACCGATCCAAAGACGGCCAATCACTGGATGGCGGTCGATCAATATATTGGCGGTATCGAACACGCGATTTTACACCTGCTGTATTCCAGGTTTTTCACCCGCGCGATGCACAAGACCGGGCACGTCGCCATGGACGAGCCGTTTGCCGGCTTGTTCACACAAGGCATGGTCGTGCATGAGACCTATCGCACCAAAAGCGGCGATTGGATTGAGCCGGCAAATGTCAAAATCGTTGTTTTGGGCGCCGCGCGGCGCGCGACGCTTGCTTCGACCGGTGAGCCGATTGAGATCGGCTCGATCGAGAAAATGTCCAAGTCGAAGAAAAACACCATCGATCCCGACGACATCATCGCCGCTTACGGCGCCGACACCGCGCGCTGGTTCATGCTGTCGGATTCCCCACCCGAACGCGATGTTATATGGACCGAAGAAGGCGTGCAGGGCGCATGGCGCTTCGTGCAGCGGCTATGGCGGTTGGTGGGCGAGATCGCAAACGTGCAAACGCCTGCATCACGGCCGGCGAGTTTCGGGGAGCCGGCGCTCAAAGTGCGCAAAGCGGCCCACCGGGCGCTCGCATATGTGTCCGACGATGTCGGTAAACTTCGATTCAATCGCTGCGTCGCTCATATCTATGAATTTGCCAATGCACTCGGCGACGCGATCGGCGATATCGAAAGTTCGCCCGCGGACGATCTTGCCTGGGCCCTGCGCGAGGCCGGCGATATCCTCGTGCGGCTGTTTCATCCGATGATGCCGCATCTGGCCGAGGAGTGCTGGGCGGCGCTTGGGCACAAGACACTGGTCGCTATTGAGGCCTGGCCGAAGGTCGAACCCGGCCTGCTGGTGGAAAATACAGTCACCCTGCCGGTTCAAATCAACGGTAAAAAGCGTGCCGAAGTCGCGGTCGGGCGCAACGCCACAATTGCGGAGATAGAGGCTGCCGTTTTGGCTCTCGATGAGGTAAAAAAGGCCTTGGGTGGCAAAAGCCCGAAAAAGGTCATCGTCGTCCCGCAAAGGATCGTCAATGTCGTGGTCTGAACTTCCGCGCTTTGCCAGGTTTTTTGCAGCCCTGGCGCTGGCCGGCCTCACCGCAGGCTGTTTTCAGCCGCTTTATGCCGAGCGGCCAACGCCTGCTGGTAGCACGGGACTTTCCGGTCAGCTCAGCGCGGTCGAAGTTGCGCCGATTGATACTCCAAGGGGCAGCAGAATCGATCGCGTCAGCGTCGGCGTGCGCAATGAACTGATCTATGACCTCACCGGTGGCAGTGGAGGCATTTCGCCGACCCATCGGCTGGACGTCAAACTCACGGCTACTCAGCTGCAAGTGATCGTCGACATCAATACGGCACGGCCGGATATCAACAATTACGGAATCGACGCAACCTACATATTGACCGAGCTCGCGACGGGAAAGAAGGTTGTGGTCGGACAGACGTTCTCTCGCGTGTCATATAACATTCCCGGCCAGCAGCAGCGTTTCGCCGGCGATCGCGGTCTGCGTGACGCAGAAAACCGCGCGGCAAAGGTGATCGCCGACAATATCCGCTCGCGCCTGAGCTCGTATTTTGTAGCGGGGACTTAGGCCGTATTCGGCTTCATGGTGGGGATCCAAAAAAATTGCCATGACCGCCGTTAAAGCCGCCGACGTAGATCGCTTCATCGCCAAGCCAAATCCTGCCCAGCCAATCATGCTGGTGTTTGGGCCCGACGCGGGACTCGTGCGCGAGCGGGTCGACGCGCTGGTGCGCGCGTCGGTCGACGACCCCAACGACCCCTTCACTCTGGCGCGTATCGAAGGCGATGAACTGGCGGGAAACCCTGCAAGGCTCGTGGAGGAAGCCCACACCGTGCCCTTGTTCGGTGGACGCCGCGCCGTGCTGGTGAGGGCGGGCGCGCGGAACATCGCGTCCGCGGTCGAAACCGTCATCGCGTCACCATCGAGTGAGTGCCGTGTCATTATCGAGGCGGGTGATCTGCGCAAAAACGCACCGCTACGAGCGGTTTGCGAAAAGGCAAAGATCGCGGCCGCACTGCCCTGCTACGCCGACAACGAACGTGCTCTTGCCCAGCTCATTGACGAAGAATTTCGCGCGGAAAATCTGAGCATCGCGCCGGATGCACGCACAGCGCTGCTGGGCTTGCTTGGAGGCGACCGACTCGCGTCGCGCAGCGAGATCAGAAAACTGGTTCTCTATGCGAAGGGACAGAAAAGCGTCGAGCTCGACGACGTCATGGCGGTCGTGGCGGATGCTTCCGAAATGGCGCTGGACAGCGTCATCGATGCTGCCTTTGCCGGAGGTACCGGCGATGTCGACAGGGAGTTCAGCAAGGCGCGCGCCAGCGGATCGTCTCCAGCGGCGATTGTCTCGGCGGCCATCCGCCAGGTCGCCAATCTGCACAAGATGAAGATGTCGATCGAAGGCGGAGACTCGATTGAATTCGCCATGAAGCGTGCGGCGCCTCCCGTACATTTCAGCCGCGAACGCCAGGTCGGCGAGGCGCTGCGCGCATGGTCGCCCCCTCGCCTGCTGCGCGCCATGGAGCAATTGGCCGAGGCCTCGCTCGAAATGCGCCGTAACGCGCCAATTGCGGAAGCGATAGCGCAGCGTACCCTGCTGGCGCTGGCGGTGAATGCGCGAAAGAAGGCTTAATACAGTCACCCAGCGCTTGCTGCTTAAATCGAATTACCTGGACGATCCCAATCCGAACCAAGGCCTTTAGAACTGATCAATGCTTTTGCGTTAAGCATGTTGAATGAACGCGAGCCGCGATAGGGCGGGTGCCGGAAAAAAAATGCAGATCGCCGAGACCCGCCGGGATTTTCAGCGATCACAGGAAGCGCGCACCAGCTTTTGGCGGGCGGCGATCGTGTCATCATTCTTTGTTGTTGTAATCGGCGCGAGTCTGTTTCTCGGCGCGGTCATCATGATCGGCACATTTCGTGATCAGGAGAGCGAACTGCGCACCGATGGGCGGACCACGCGAATCGCCCGCGCCCTGCGTGATGGGACCCTTTGTCATTACGTCGTTATCGACAATAAGACCGCGCAGGCTGTGGAAGATCGCATCGGCCGTTGCGATGAAGGCAAGCCCAAGCCAAAGCCCGTAACCGTCCCGACATTTCGCTGGGGCGGCGGATAAGCCCGCCCCGCGCGCAGCGCTATAAATTCAGCTGATAACTGTGCGGCACCCAACGATAGCCGCTTTGCCCTTTTTCGACATATCCGATGCCAGGGAATGGCATGTGAAAGCTCGCGACAAAGAGCTTGTCGGTTGCAAGCATATCGATAATGCGTTTGCGGGTGGCGACCGCTCGATCCTTGTCGTCGTCCATCTCGAAGTGCCACTCGGGCCGCTGAACGGCCATCACATATTGAGTGAAGGTGTCAGCGGTGATCATGAAACGGGAGCCGCCGCTTTCGATATGAAATGCCATCAGGCCGGGTGAATGCCCGGCGGCGTCCACCGCCGTGATGCCTGGTACGACTTCGTCGCCCGGCTTTATGAATGTCGAACGATCGGCCAAGGGCACGCAAATCTTGACGAAAAGCTCGCGGTTGAATTTGCGCGCCTCGCGTACATTCTCGCCGCGTTTCCAGAAGTCGAACTCGGCCGCACCAAAAACATAGCGTGCGTTGGGAAAGACCGGCTTGCCGCCTTCTGTCAGCCCACCGATGTGATCCGGATGGCCATGGGTCGTGACCACGATATCGATATCCTCCGGCCGATACCCCGCCTGTGCAAGCCTCGCGGCCGTATTTCCCGGCGGCAGCCGTTTGCTGAGCTGCTCATATTCGCGTGGCAATGCACCATTGCCGGTGTCGAACAACACAAGTTGATTGCCCGTGTTCACCAGGGTCGGGATATTCGGGTGCTCAAAGCGTTGGGTGTCGATATTGTTGGCGCGCGCAAGCGCATGCACTTCTTCGACCGAGGCATTTGAACCATACTGAGGATGCAAACCGTCACGGATTGCCTTGGCATCCAGTATGGTTGCTACTTCGAAGCTGCCAAGTTTGAAGCGATAAATTGTAGGCTGCAATTCGCCTTTTAGTGCTGCGGCCACTTCTGGTCCTCCCCGATCGTTGGCGCTGGCGGGGATGCTTAGCAGTTAAAACCAGATTCAATCCAGCTGAGAAAAGCGTTTCACCGGGCGCATCTGGCAGGATGCGCCTTTCCGTCTGCGCTCCTTCACGATATGCTTGGGCCAACCAGAACTATAAACCTTGGGGATCATCGATGGCTCGCAGAAAGAGAAAAACATCCGCTGGCAAGCGAAAGAAAAAATCGCGGCCGGTCGCAAGAAAGAGCTCCCCCGCTTCGAAGAGAAAGCGACAACTGAGGAAGCGGCGTCGGAAGACCCTTGGTGCAAAAGTCTCGAGCGCCTATCGCACGGTCGTCGATACCATCAAGGGCACGGACAAACTGCGCAATAAGATGGAGCTGCCGTCAACTTCGGAGACTGAATAGTCTGCGCCTTGTCGCTAGTTTCGACCCGGTACCACCAGACTCAAGAGTACGACCTGAAGCAGGCCAGCCCGCCTGAGGGATAGTGTTTTCGCCGATATGCGGCCGCCCGATGGCTCCAAAACAGGCGAAAATCGGCATTTGATCTAGCGCAACGCCAATCGGTGCGGCCCGTGCGAGAAAGCTCGAGATTAATATTCTCGATGGAGGGTGCGATGCCCGACGGCGACCTTCACCAGCCGAACTATCCCACGGTCGATTTCGTGATGAATGCCATTGCCGGCTGGGTTAACAAGTATCGACAGAAAATTGGAGTGCAGGACGAATTTGGATACTGCAGTGCTGATGAGGTCAGGCAGATCGCAAAAGACCTCGGCGTACCGGTCGGCGAATTGAGGGCGCTCGCGGCCAAGGGGCCGGGCGCAGCTGACCTGCTGGAGAAGATGTTGATCAATCTCTGCGTCGATCCAGCAGCCCTGGCCAAGGCGAACCCCGCTGTCATGCGCGATTTGCAGCGGCTTTGCGTTGCCTGCAGCCAGAAGGAACGCTGCCAGCACGAGCTGAAAGCCGGCACCGCGGCCGAGCATTTCCACGAATTTTGCCCCAACGCCTTCACGCTGGATGCGCTTTTCGCTCAGAAGGCGCCGTCGTCAAAGCACTGAGCCTCGGCCAATCGCGACCTGGAATCCGCCTATCAGCCGTTTGAACGGCTATCGAGAACCTGACGGATTTTTCGCGCCATGACACGCTCAATGAGTGGCTTCGGGATGAGTTCGGTCCCTGCATCCAGGCGTCCATGATGGACGATCGCATTTCTTGAGTAGCCGGTCATAAATATAATTTTTGCCTCAGGACGGCGTTTTTCGACTTCGTTGGCCAATTCCCGGCCATTCTTGCCGGGCAGAACGACATCCGTCAGCAACAAATCAAATTTCTTGTCAGCGTCGAGCAATCGAAGCGCGGTTGCAGAATCTTTTGCTTCGATGACCTGGTAGTTCAGGTCTCTCAGGATTTCGGCGGCATATTGGCGCACGCCGTCGTCGTCTTCCACGACCAGGATTGTTTCGCCGCGTCCGCGGTCGGAGCCCTCACTATCTTCTGCAGAAATGGCGGCTTCGTCGCCGTCACGACGCGGCAGATAGAGCTTGATGGTGGTGCCCTCACCCGGCTCGCTATAAATTTTTATGTGCCCTTCAGATTGCTTCATGAATCCATAGACCTGGCTTAGCCCCAGGCCGGTGCCCTTTCCGGCTTCCTTCGTCGTGAAAAAAGGCTCGAACGCACGATCAATCGTTTCCGCAGACATTCCCGCTCCGCTGTCAGTGACCGCGATCTGAACGTACTGCCCCGGGCTGATTCCGTCATGCTGGCGGCAATACTCTTCATCGAGGTAGGCATTGCTCGTTTCGATCGTTAGTTTGCCGCCTTCCGGCATTGCGTCGCGGGCATTCAGCGCCAGATTGAGCAAAGTCGATTCCAGCTCCGAAGCGTCGACTTCGACGTTCCAAAGCCCGGCTCCGCCAATCGTCTCGAGCTCGATGTCTTCGCCTAACGTGCGTGCGAGAAGGTCCGAGATCGATAAAATAAGCTTGTTGGCGTCGAGCACTCGCGGATTGAGTGGCTGACGGCGCGAAAACGCGAGAAGCCGCTGGGTCAATTGCGCGGCGCGCTCCGCCCCCACGAGCGCGTTGTTGAGGGCTCGTTCTGCGCGCGCCTCGACAACGCCCCGTTTCGCAATTCCGAGATTGCCGATAATGATGGTCAGGAGATTGTTGAAATCGTGTGCAACCCCGCCCGTCAGCTGGCCAACGGCTTCCATCTTTTGTGATTGCCGGAGCGCCTGCTCCGCCATTTCGCGACGCTCGGCCTCGGCATAGAAAGCTTGCGTTCGCCGCTTGGTCAGCAAGACAAGGATAAAGAGGAAGGTCGTGGCAGGGACCCCGAAAAACAAGTGGCTCGCCATCAACCGCATCCATTCATTTACTATCGTCTGCGTGTCCAATCCGTCGGAAACGTACAAATTGGCGTACCCAAGCTTGCGATACGCTATGCGCCGCTGAAAGCCGTCGACCGAATTGTTGCTCGTGACAATGCCGCCCTCGGGATTATTGGTGACATTGAGCATGAACCCGCTACTGCGTCCGAAATGCGTGACGCCCCCTGGCGGCTCAGGATGACGGGCGAGAATTGCACCGTCGCTTCGTGCGAGCGAGAAACTTGCAGTGCTGTCGCGGCCAAGTTCGTTATAGAAGTCGGTAAACACTTGCGGCACGACCGCAACCATGATGACGCCTGTGAATTGCCCGTTGGGGGCAGGTCGTCGTCGACTGACACCGAAGAATGGCACCTTCCTGACGCGCGGCTGCAATATCTCACCGACGAAAGTACCCATGTCGCGATCTGCCTGGGCGATGAAATAGTCGCGATCGGCCACGTCAGCGCCTTCGGGAATGGGGAAGCCTGCAGAGGAAACAAGCGGGTGCCCGCTTTTGTCGGCAACCAGTATGCCGTCTACGGCCTTCAGCGCTTTTTCGAGTTTGCTCAGCTGGATATGAATCGCCTGGGCGGACGCCTTGATCTGGCCGTCATCGAGGTCACCAAGGACAGCATCCACGCCAGCAAATGTCAGATCAACTGACTGAAAGACCTTGGACGCTTGTTCGGAGAGAATATTCAGTGACGATGCAAGCTGTTCGTCGGCGCGGGCAAAGGCGTTCTGGTAGTTAAGCCAGCTGGCATAAATAAAAAAAGCCGCAGGAACAACGATTGAAGCCACCAGCATTGTCTTGAGGAGGCGTAAAGCGGCATCACGGCGCGCGCGCATTCGAAATGACTCATAAAACGGACAACCGAATGTATTTCCGGATGCCCCCGGCTGCAAAGAAAAAAGCCTAGTATCGCGCGGTGGTTGTAGCAACACTTGTCGTCGCTTCGGCTGCGCTAGACCACATGGCTCCGTTGACGACTAAAGCTGTTCCCATGGGCACCGTGGGGCGGGTCTGGAGCAGCGTCACTTGCCCGACCGGCGACGGGTAAAAACGCCATCACGCGTGATTTTCCGTAGCATAGGAAGTTTACGCGCCATACTGCCCTACTTGATGGCGTTATTACGCGAATCAAATCACCGCACCAAACTTCAGTTCCGAACACGTCACCTGCTGTCGCCGTTGGCTTCGTCGCGGTTCTGGATATTTGTCACCTCGTTCGCCGCCAACTTGCAGCGGCGACTTCCTCGCCGTTCGGCGGTCCGGGCTTCAACGGCTCAGGTGGGGAATGAATGCCAGGCGCCTGGCGCACGAAGCGTCTCTAGGTGTCACCCGACGATATAAATCCATCGTGTGCGTGAGATGCCGCCGATAGGCGGTCTTTCCTCTTTTTGGACGAGAGACAGCATATTGGCGGGAACGTAGCTTTTTGGAGAAAGGAGGCCGGAGAACACCCGGCATTTGCATCAAACTCTCTGAATGTTTTCACGACGTATTTTACGCGCGTTTTATCAGCCCCCGGTAGAGCATTACTTCTCGAATGTAATTCAAGTGCCGACGGTGTTGATGTCCCCGCCAGCGTCGTCTTTCAAGCGTAAACGAAAATCGTCGAGCTCCTCCGCACATCGCGGCCGGGCGGCAGTGACATTTTTTCTCGCTGTTACATTTCTGGCCGGCATGGTCTGGGACGCGGTCGAGAGTCGCTACGCAGCAACGTTGGCGGCTACGATTCCGCCCGATCTGGATCCCGGCATCATCGTGTTGTCGCTAACGGCGGTCAGTGCTCGAATAGAAACACCCTCCGAAGTAGCGCCGGCCGTTGTAGCCGCCACCCGCCTGGAAGATCGCGCCGAGACGTGTGACGAAGCTATATCAGCGGGGTTATCGCGTCTCGATTTGCCAATGGCAGACAACGATCCTGCATCGTTCGCAATCGTTCCTCAGATCCACGATGACATATTTGAGTCGGTGCGAAATGCATCCGCCTCCACGAGCATTGCGGTAACGGACCTATTGTTGTTTGCACACAATAAGGTGCTGCCGAAATTTGCGCCCGCCTATCGCTCTGTGCTGAAGCTCGCGGCGTTTATGGGATTACCGCGCATACAGAGCGAAGCCGCGCTCAATAATGCGACAATTCTGGGGACGGTCTCGACCTACAATCCGTACCGTGACGGAATTGAAGAAGGCGGTACCCAAACTGCATCCGGCGAGCTTTATGATCCTGCTGCGTGGACGGCCGCTGTCCAAACGGACTTGCGTGAGCAATTTGGCGGCGTTCGCTTTGGCAGGCTCTACCAGCCCACATTTGCACTTGTTGAAAGTGGCGCGAAACAAGTCATCGTCAGGATCAATGATGTCGGGCGGCTTAAGCCTGGTCGGGTGCTCGATTTAAATGAGCGCAGCATGCGCTACTTCGATCCGTTTCTGTCTCGCGGTCTGATCGAGGACGTCCGGATCACGCTCCTGCCTGGTGCAGATTGGACGCCGGGACCGGTCGGGGGTGCGCAACTGATCAGCCTCGCGAGTACGTCGGAGTAGCACGACGCTAGCCGCCGAGCTTTTTCAACACCGCATCGAGCTGATCGAGATTTCGATATTTGATCCGCAGCGTACCGCCCTCGCCGCGATGATCGACGCTTACTTCAAGCCCGAGCACGTCGGACACGCGTTTTTCAAGCGCGCGCGTGTCTGCATCTTTCGCGCCACTGGTGTGGCCCTTTGCTTCGTGCCGGACATCGCGCGCCTGCGCTGCGCCCTCTTTGCGCATCTCCACCTCGACCTGGCGTACGCTCAGGCCCTTGTCGATAATCTCATGTGCGATCTGTTCGGCGTTCGGTTGACCAAGCAATAGACGGGCGTGACCAGCGGAAATCTTGCCGGAGCGCACCAGTTGCTTGACTGGTTCGGATAGTTTCAGCAACCGAATGGTATTTGCGACATGTGGCCGGCTCTTACCGACGATCTTGGCAACGTCATCCTGCGTGCGATTGAAATCGTCCATCAAAGCAAGATAACCACTCGCTTCCTCGATCGGGTTGAGATCGGCTCGCTGTACGTTTTCGATAATGGCAAATTCGAGCGCTTGCGCGTCGTTGGCTTCAATGACCGCGATTGGTACGTCATGCAGTCCGGCGCGTTGGGCGGCGCGCCAGCGTCGCTCGCCGGCAATGATCTCAAACGCATCACCTTGCAGTGCGCGCACCACAATCGGCTGAATAATACCGCGCTCGCGGATTGAGTCCGAAAGTTCGCCGAGCTCGGTATCGGTAAACAGGCGGCGCGGGTTGCGCGGATTGGGCCGCAGACTTTCAACCGGTGCACGGCGTGGCTTGCGGCCGCTGTCGGCAACAGACGTTTCGTCGCCAACGTCGCCGATCAGCGCGGCCAGGCCGCGTCCCAATCGCGAGTGATCCGCCATTGCTGCTCCTGAACTCCGTGCCACGCTATGCCTTTCGGTAGTCTCTGCCTATCGTCGTCAATGTGAGGGCGCCCGTGCGGCAATGAGGCGGCACGCGCCTATCCAGCTTTCAATGCTTTTTCGCGCTGAATGATTTCGGTGGCGAGCCTCAGATAGGCTTCGCTGCCCACACATTTTAAGTCGTAGACCAACACCGGCTTGCCGTAGGACGGCGCTTCCGAGATACGAACGTTGCGCGGAATTATCGTCTCATAGACTTTGTTGCCCATGTGCTGACGTACATCGGCGACAACCTGGTTGGAGAGATTGTTGCGCGAGTCGTACATGGTCAGCACGATGCCGTGGATCGACAGGGTCGGATTGAGTGTGGTCTTGACCTGCTCTACGGTTTTCATCAACTGCGACAGGCCTTCGAGCGCGAAGAACTCGCATTGCAACGGAACGAGAATTGAATCGGCAGCGGCCATCGCGTTGACGGTGAGCAGATTGAGTGACGGCGGGCAGTCGACGAGCACATAAGTGAAATCGTAGTTGCGTGGCCCGCTGTTGAGCGCGCGCAATGCATTGCGCAAACGGAAGGCGCGATCGCGTTGTTGACCGATCTCGAGCTCGAGGCCGGACAAATCCATGGTTGACGGCGCGATGAATAATTGCGGCACCGCGGTTTGCAGGACCGCGTCGCGCATCGGCGCGGCGCCAGTCAGCACGTCATAGGTCGAGGTGCGGCGTGATTTACGTTCAATGCCGAGGCCGGTCGATGCATTGCCCTGAGGATCGAGATCGACAATCAACACATGTTCGCCGATCGCGGCCAAGGCGGTACCAAGATTGATCGCGGTCGTGGTCTTGCCGACCCCGCCTTTCTGATTCGCAATCCCGAGCACCCTCGGACGGACAGCATCCGGCCTGGCGGCCACCTTGCCGAACGCGACGACCTGGGGATCGCCGGGCGTCTCTGGGGTCGGGATATCGGTCATGGTCGGCATTCCGTCGGTTTGGTCGTTGGGCCAGGCTGTGCTGCGGTATCGTCCCCGGCCCTACGCGTCCCGGAGGGGCTTGAGGCTGCGGATCACCACGATGGAGCCCTCGGGGCTTGTCTTGCTGGGTACTTTTGTTGCTTCAAGTCTCCAATATTTAGCGGCATCGGTCAATTCAGCATCTACATCTTGTCCCTTCGGGAATAGGGCGACTGCACCTCGCCTCACCAAAGGAAAGGCCTGATCGCATAGGGTTTTCAATGGGGCCAAGGCTCGCGCCGTTACGACCTGCACGGGTTCTGCACAGCTTTCACCAAATTTCTCCGCCCGCTCGCAATGCACGATGGCTGGCGCACCCGTCGCCCTCACCGCCTCCCGCAGGAAAGCCGCTTTTTTTCCATTGCTTTCAATAAGATGCACTTTTGTATCAGGTTGATCAGCAAGCGCACAGGCGATGACGGCCCCTGGAAACCCGCCGCCAGAGCCAAAATCCGCCCAGGTTCGCGCTTCCGGCGCCAAAGGCAGCAGCTGGAGCGAATCGGCAATGTGACGCGTCCACAATTCGCGAAGCGTCGACGGCGCGACCAGGTTGAGTTTGCCCTGCCAGAGCAACAGCACATCGACAAACCGGTCGAGCCTGTTTTCTGTTTCACGTGAAACAGGGAAAAGCGCGAGCGCGCGCGCCTTGTCCGACTTCAGATCGAGCGCGCCCTGCCCGCTTTTGCTCACGCTGATTTCGCGGAATTTTTCTTGCCGCGCCGAACGTGCGCAACCAGCAGCGTCAATGCGGCCGGCGTGACCCCGTCGATGCGGCTCGCATGTCCGATCGTGCGCGGACGATGCGTTTGTAATTTTTGTTTCATCTCGTTCGACAAACCCGGCAACGCCGCGTAATCGAAATTGTCCGGCAGCTCAAAACTCTCATCACGGCGATAGGCCGCGATATCGGCAGCCTGGCGCGAAAGATAGACATCATACTTTGCATCGATTTCGATCTGCTCCGAGATGTTCGGTGCGAACTCGCCAAAGCGCGGCCAGACCTTTGCGAGGTCGGATATCGACACGTAAGGATACGACAACAATTCGAACGCGGTGCGACGTTGTCCATCTTTGTTGAGAGACAATCCGTGCCGCTCCGCTTCTTTCGGCGTAAGCGAAACGGATTTGGCGAAATCGCGCGCATCTTTCAGCGCGGAATGTTTTTCGTGGTGCTGTCGTGCGCGCTCGGCGCCGATGCATCCGATGGCAATTCCGGTTTCGGTCAAACGTTGATCGGCATTGTCTGCGCGCAACTGCAAGCGATATTCGGCGCGTGACGTAAACATGCGATATGGTTCACTGACGCCGCGCGTGACCAGATCGTCGATCATCACACCGATATAGGCCTGCGCGCGATCGAGAATGATTTCATCCCCCTCGCCCGCAAAAGCTGCAGCGTTGAGACCTGCAAGAAGTCCCTGTGCGGCAGCCTCTTCATAGCCTGTGGTACCGTTGATCTGTCCCGCCAAAAACAAGCCACGCACGCGTTTCGTTTGCAGCGTTGCCGCGAGTTCGCGCGGATCCACGTAATCATATTCAATTGCGTAGCCTGGACGAACGAATTGCGCGTTCTCCAATCCCGGTATCGTCGCGACCAGTTCGTGCTGAACGTCTTCGGGAAGCGACGTGGAAATTCCATTCGGATAAACGGTGTGATCGTCGAGGCCCTCAGGTTCGAGAAAAATTTGATGGCCGTCACGTTCACCGAACTTCACGATCTTGTCTTCGATCGACGGGCAATATCGCGGGCCACGACTTGCAATCTGTCCGGAATACATCGGCGAGCGATGCACGTTGTCGCGTATGATCTTGTGTGTGGCTTCGACGGTGCGCGTGATGCCGCACTGGATCTGCGGATTTTCGATACGTTTGGTGAGAATTGAAAATGGCTCGGGTGGATCATCGCCAGGCTGCATTTCGAGCGCCGACCAGTTGATTGTGCGGCCGTCAAGGCGTGGCGGCGTTCCGGTCTTCAGGCGTCCCAGTTCGAAGCCCGCTTTTTCCAGGGTGCGTGAAAGTCCGAGCGCCGGCGCTTCACCAACACGGCCAGCTGGGATTTGTTTTTCTCCGATGTGGATGAGACCACGCAGGAATGTACCGGTGGTCAGAACAACGGCGCCCGCCGGGATTTCACGGCCGTCGGCCAATTTGACGCTGCCGACGTGGCCGTTGCGCAGTACGAGATCGTCCACTTCGGCTTCGATCACTTCCAGATTGGGTGTTTCACGAATCGCGGCCTGCATCGCGGCGGCATAGAGCTTGCGGTCGGCCTGGGCGCGGGGGCCGCGCACTGCGGGGCCTTTTCTGCGGTTGAGAACCCGGAATTGAATGCCCCCGCGATCAGCGACCCGGCCCATAAGGCCATCAAGGGCGTCGATTTCCCGCACCAAATGGCCTTTTCCAAGCCCGCCAATTGCGGGATTACAGGACATCGCTCCAATCGTGCGGAATCGGTGGGTGATGAGGGCCGTTTGAGCGCCCATACGGGCCGCCGCAGCCGCGGCTTCACAGCCGGCATGGCCGCCGCCAATAACAACGACGTCGAATCGACTAGGCATCAAAACCCTCGGATGCCGCCTTGTAGCGGAGGCGCGGGGAGGGGTCAAAAACATCGGGTTTTTCTAAAATTGTTTCACGTGAAACACTACGGCGGCGAGGGCCCACCGCGCTATTTGCCGACGCAGAAGTCGCGAAAAATCACGTCCAGAACATCTTCCACGTCCACGCGGCCAGTGAGGCGGCCTAGCGCCCGAGCAGCAATTCGAAGCTCTTCTGCCAATAAATCCTCATGAATTGCCAGGTCGTCCGCCAATGCCCGCCGCAGCGCCGCCAGCGTGTCTTCTAAAGCGCGGCGGTGGCGCTCACGGGTCACGAGCGCCGATTCGGCGCCAGCCAGAAAGTGTTCGGCGTGACGCGCTAGTTGCGACAAAAGCCTGTCAAAGCCTTGCCCAGTGATGGCTGAAATATTGAATACTAATTCATTATTATTGAATTCAAGTTCATTGTTTTTCGTTAACCTTTTGTTAACCATACTTCTCAATGACTTGTTAGTATGAGAATCTTGTTCATTCTTATTTGAATTATGTTCAAATGATTCATTTCTTTGGCCAAGCACTTGAAGAACATCGATTTTATTATGGACAAGCCAAGTTGGCGGGGAGGAAGCACCCGCTTCTGGCTTGTTGGGGCCTGCTGTCTCACTCGACTCGACCACCCACAAGACCAAATCGGCGCCAGCAGCGCGCACGCGCGCACGAGTCACGCCCTCCCGCTCCACCGGATCATCGGTGTCGCGGATTCCCGCAGTATCCAGCAGCGTCACCGGAAGGCCACCGAGATCGAGATGGACCTCAATGATGTCGCGCGTCGTCCCGGCATAAGGCGAGACGATTGCTGCCTCACGTTTCGCTATCCGATTGAGCAACGTCGACTTGCCCGCATTTGGCGGACCGGCGATTGCAACCACCAGCCCATCGCGCAATCTTTCACCGCGGCCACCATCCGATAGCGCAGACGCGATCTCGCCGGCGAGCGTGCGCGCAATGTGCAAAGCGGGCGCCACAAGATCCTGCGGCACATCCGCCTCATCGGAAAAATCAATGCGCGCTTCAATCAACGCCAGTGCCTGGATCAGCTGTGAACGCCAGCTCTCAACGCGATTGCCGAGGGCGCCCGTCATCTGCCGATAAGCCTGCCGGCGTTGGCCTTCGGTCTCCGCCATCACAAGATCAGCGAGGCCTTCGACAGCGGTGAGATCCAGCTTGCCGTTTTCGAAAGCCCTACGGGTGAACTCGCCGGCCTCCGCCGGGCGTAGACCTTCAAGGCGCGAGAGTGCCGATAACACACCGGCGATCACCGCACGCCCACCGTGCAATTGAAGCTCGGCGACATCTTCGCCGGTTTCGCTATGAGGCGCCGGAAACCACAACACCAGCGCTTGATCTATAACATCTCCCTCGGGTCCACGAACCTGCGCCAGCGCCGCCTTTCGGGGATCAGGGACCTTGCCGGTGAGGGCCTTGAGCGCTGCACCTGCACGGGCGCCACTTATGCGCACGACTGCAATGGCCGCCGGAGGCCGCCCGGAGGAAAGTGCAAAAATGGTTTCGCGCGTCGGATAGGCCATCGCGCGCACGGAAGCGCCGGGCAGGGCAGGGGTCAAGCCCCGCGCGGTCAGACCGATTGGCACATCCGCCAAAATCGTCCTAACTTGATCCACCTGTTGCACAAGCTGTCACCGGTCGATTGGCGGACTGCCACATGGTGGGGCGGCTGACGTGAAACCTCCGGAAACACGCTACGCCAAAAGCGGCGATATTCGCATCGCCTATCAGATCGTCGGCAACGGGCCGCTCGACCTGGTTTTCGTTCCCGGATTCATTTCCAATCTCGACGCGCATTGGGAAGATCCGGGCTTCAGCCACCTGATGACACGGCTGGGTTCGTTCACGCGCCTGATCATGCTCGACAAGCGCGGGACAGGTCTGAGTGATCGTGTCGATACCCATCATCTTCCATCGCTCGAGACGCGCATGGATGATGTGCGCGCTGTCATGGACGCGGTCGGTAGCGGACGTGCGGCCTTGCTCGGCGCGTCAGAAGGCGGTCCGATGTCCATTCTGTTCGCCGCGACCTATCCCAAGCGTACGCGAGCCCTCATTCTGTACGGCGCGTATGCGCATTTTCATACCTGGGTGATGGGTCGCGAGGCGCTCGAAGACTTTATCCGCGGCATTGAAGCATCATGGGGGACCGGAGAAAACGCCCCGCGGTTTGCGCCCGAGCAGTCGAAGGACGGGCGCTTTCCAGCCTGGTGGGGACGCTATGAACGCAATTCCGCAAGCCCAAATGCCGCCATCGCATTGGCGCGCATGAACGCAGCAATCGACGTGCGTTCGGTGCTGGCGTCGATCCGTGTTCCAACGCTCGTCATTCATCGTCGCGAAGATGCACGAATCAAATTCGCGGGTGGCCAATATCTCGCCGAAAAAATTGCAGGCGCCCGCTTTGCCGAATTCCGGGGACGCGATCATCCGATCTGGACCGGCGACATCGACCCTATCATTGACGAAATCGAAGAATTCCTGACCGGTACACGGCCATCGCCCGTCGGCGATCGCGTGCTCGCGACTGTGCTCGCTGCCAAACTGGTATCGCCGGTTCGGCAGGCCGCACGCCTGGGTGATCGCGCCTGGCAGGAACGGACCGACAAGTTGCGTGACAGCGCGGCGCAAGCCTTCGCGCGTTACGATGGCCATCTTGCTGCCTTAAGCCCCGAAGAAATGATCGGCTATTTCGATGGCCCTGCGCGCGCAGTGCGTTGCGGGATTGCCTTGCGGGACGCCGCGCATGCGTTTGGACTGGAACTCGCGGCTGGAGTACACACTGGTGAGATTGAAATTCGCGATCAGGAGTTCGCGGGCCTCACCGTCCATGTCGCCAAGGACATTGTCACCAAGGCGCGCGCCACTGAGATATTGGTCTCCGGCGTTGTCGCAGATTTGGTCGCTGGTTCAGGTCTGCATTTCGCCGACCGCGCCAGCGAAACACTCGATGGAATGCCCGGCGAACTCAGATTGCTCGCGGTGATCGACGCGCAACATCTCGACCCAACAACCCCGGTTGCGCGGCCAGCCGGCGTGGAGGTGCTGAGTGCGCGCGAACGCGAAGTACTTGCGTTGGTCGCGGACGGCCTCAGCAACGCTGCAATCGCCAAGCGGCTGAATTTGAGTGATCACACGGTCAAGCGTCACGTCGCCAATATCCTGCTCAAACTCGACTTGCCAACACGCGCGGCAGCCGCAGCGCTTGTGGGGCGCACAACCCCGCGCGGCGGACCATAGCCCGTACGGGCCATACAAAAATGGCCATTTCGGGCGAAGCGGCGCTCGCTTTTTCCATCCTAACTGTGACCCTCAGAAGCCGCGGGATCCGACCCGGGCATAGAGAAGAGGAGAGCAGTTATGCGCACGATCATCGGAATTGGTGCTGTTCTTGGAACGGCGATCGCCATTGGGGTCGTCTCCGGTCTCGCGCAAGTGGCTCGGGCAGCTGATGAATCTTCACAAGCGACCTATCGCGATATCGAGCAGACGCTTGGCATGGTGCCGGCGTTTTTCAAGGCCTTCCCGGAATCCGGCATCGCAGGGGCCTGGGCCGAATTCAAATCAGTCCAGCTCAATTCCAAGACCAGCCTCAACGTCAAGACCAAGGAGCTGATCGGTCTCGCAGTCGCCGCGCAGATCCCCTGCCAATACTGCGTGTATTTCCACACGGCTGTCGCCAAAGCCAACGGCGCCACCGACGCGGAAATTCGCGAAGCGGTGGCAATGGCGGCGATCTCGCGTCACTGGAGCACCGTGCTCAACGGCATGCAGATCGATCTGGCGTCGTTCAAGCACGAGACCGACACGGTCCTGAAGCTTGCCGGCGAAAAAGCAAAGACCACGACCGGAACGGCGAAGTAGCGCCACCACCACCCGCGCCGCTTCCGTTCAGCGTAAGCGGCCACCGCTCACAGCAATCAATCGGAGGATGCCATGGACGCCAAGACCAATGCCGCTACCAGTGCAGGGATCAAGCGCGCGATCGAAACGCGCGATGGCCGCGCGCTGACGAACTTCTACGCTGACGACGCGATCTTGCAGATCGTCGACCGCAACAATCCACCGAGCAAGCCACACGAAGTGAAAGGCAAAACGGCAATCGGAACGTTTTGGGATGACATCTGCAGCCGGGCTATGACGCATCAGGTTGAAAGCAGCGTCGTCGACGGCAACCAGCTCGCGTTCCGTCAGGCCTGCGCCTATCCCGACGGGTTGAAGGTTCTATGTATGGCGCTATGCGAGCTCAAGGGCGGCAAGATCGCGCGCCAAACCGTTGTTCAGGCCTGGGACGAGTAGGGGACACATCATGATGATCGCACGCTGGCAAATCGACGCCCGGTTCGGGCACAAGCAGACTGTCATCGACATGCTTCGCAGCTGGGCACAAAATATTGCGCCGCAGATCGGTTGGACCGCCGAGAAAGGGCGCATGCTCACGGGCTCGATCGGCGCGCGTGAAGCGACCGTCATCCATGAATGGCAGGTGGCCGATCTGGCCGACCTCGAAAAGTGCTGGTCGGCACTCGGCAAGATCGACGCTCACAAGAACTGGAGCAAGGACATGGAGCCTTATGTCGTGTCCGGCTCGGCCAAATGGGAAATCTATCGGGTGGTGTGATCGGTGCCGCGCGATGGGCATAAGCCTGAAATCGCCGACATTTGGCCGACATCCCCAGAACCCTCATCGATCGGGTTGAACCGGGCATCCTTCCAGTGCGACAGAGGAAGGTGCCCGGCCTCCGGGCGCTGGGGGATTTCGCGTGTCCGCGCCAGATAAAGCATCGCCGGCGAGCGTCGGTATCGCCGCCGGCTTGAGCATCATCGCCCTGCTGTTGTGGGCGATACAGTTGGCTTTGCTGACCGACCTTACCGGCAGCGATGCGGCGGGCAATGCGCTGGCGCAGGCTTACTGCGCTATCGCCATCATTTTGCTGTGGGTGCTGCTCGCCATCCTTACGCTTATCGCGTTCTTCAAAGGCGCGATGCCGACGCCGGCGGCAATCGCAGCCCTCATCCTGGTCCCAGTCTCCGGCGATGCCGCGCTCAGCGCGCTCGAATTGTTGCGGGCTCCTGAGCTTGCGCCCTATCGCTGGCCCATCATCATTCCTGTGCTGGCGCCACCAATCGTGGTTGCTTTCACCTTCTGGGCCCTGCTGCCCGGCCTTCATGCACGCATTCCAGCCAGGTACGCGGCCAGCATTGCATGGGGCACGGTACTTCTTCTGTGCGTTGCTTTAGTGCCGTTCCAGAAAATGCGCGGCGCCGTCGGTGATCAAATGGAGGCCGTACGCGCACAAAATGCCGCCGACTTCGCCAAGCTGACGGTGGATTCACCATTGTGGGAGTGGGTGCCGTTTCTGGCTGTTCCCGACCAGACGCTCGTGAGCAATGCGGTCGACCGCATCCGCCGTCTCGAGCGTCGCCAAAGCGACGCCGAGCTCATGCTTGAGCGCGGCGATTTCCCGCTTGGGCGACTTGGCGCTTTCGATCTTACGCCGACGCCTTCGCTGTGCGAAAAGGCGCGGAAACTTCTAAGCCGGCGCGCCGACGCGCTTGCGCTGAAGCAGCCCGATTCTATGCCATTCAAGGATATCGCGGTTGCGGTCGGCGACGCGGTATCCGCCATGAGTTGGTTGATCGATTACGATTGCCCGTGCGCCACCGAAGCGGAGGCCTGGGAAACGGTGGCCAAATCATATCGCGATCCCGGCTATGACATCTACCGCCTGGCCGAGCTGCGCAATCCCAAACTGCTTGGACGCGCCCTTTATGAAAACCCCGAACGTTTTTCCATGCTTACGCCACGTGCGCATTTGAAGGCATGGCTCAAGTTCGCCGACGACAAATCTCTGCGCCAGCAGGTGCTGGCGGGTGCGCGCAAGCTTGACCATCGCACCGCAGACGCAACCGAAATCCTAAACAAAGACGAATTTAGCGCGCGTGTATTGCTGGAGACCTTGCCGGGCCTCGACCTCGAGCCGACGCCGGAGCTCTGCGGCGCGGCGCTCGACAGCCTTCACAAGCAATTCAGCGGCATTTACCGGCCGAAAGCGGACGACCCGCGCTCCTACCAGGAGCTGCTCGGCCGGCTCGGGCGAGGCGAGCAGTTCATCGCGCTGCGATGGCTGGCTTCGCACGGCTGTGACGCGAATGCGGTGTTGACCGAAGCGGAATCGCTCATCGGTGCCTATCAACCATCGCCCGACAGTGGCTTAATTCTCGGCCAGCTGGAGCGGCTGCATCGCAAGCCATAGGCCATTGGTCCGCCGTGCAAATCCGCGCTAGCCTGCACCGATGTCCGGTTCCAATAGCGCGCACGAAAACCGCCTGGCGCAGGCGACATCCCCTTATCTGCTCCAGCACAAACATAACCCGGTCGATTGGTGGACCTGGGGCCCTGATGCGCTGGCCGAAGCCAAGCGCACCAAAAAGCCGATCCTGCTTTCGGTCGGATATGCAGCCTGTCACTGGTGCCATGTAATGGCGCAAGAGTCCTTTGAGGACACAGCCACGGCAGCAGTGATGAACGAGCTCTTCGTGAACATCAAAGTCGATCGCGAAGAGCGCCCCGACATTGATCAGATCTACATGAATGCACTTCACATCCTGGGCGAACAGGGTGGCTGGCCGCTCACCATGTTTCTCACCCCGCTAGCGGAGCCGGTGTGGGGCGGCACGTATTTTCCGAAAGAATCGCGGTTTGGCCGGCCGGCTTTTGTCGACGTTTTACGCGAAGTAGCGCGGCTTTTCCGCGAGGAGCCCGGCCAGATCGAGCAGAACCGCGCCGCGCTATTGTCGCGCCTCGCCGAAAAGGCGCGGCCCGCCGGCAAGGTGACGATAGGAATCAAAGAGCTCGATGCTGCTGCCATGCAGGTCGGCAATATGTTCGATCCGATCAATGGCGGCCTGCGTGGCGCGCCCAAGTTTCCGCAGCCAGCCATTCTTGAGATGCTGTGGCGCGCAGGCCTGCGCACGAACGACGCACGCTTCTTTGAAACCGTCGAACATTCCCTCGAAAGAATGTGCGAGGGCGGAATATACGATCATCTTGGTGGCGGGTTCTCGCGCTACTCCGTCGACGAACGTTGGCTGGTGCCGCACTTCGAGAAGATGCTCTACGACAATGCGCAGCTGCTGGAGTTGCTCGCCTTGGCATATCAGCGCAATGGCAAAGCGCTGTTCGCAACGCGCGCGCGCGAAACGGTGGACTGGCTCAAGCGCGAGATGACCACAAAAGAGGGAGCTTTTGCCGCTTCGCTTGACGCCGACTCTGAAGGCGAGGAGGGCAAGTTTTATGTCTGGTCAAAGAACGACATTATCGAGCTGATTGGCCCGGAAGCCGGCGAATTCTTCGCACGTCATTATGACGTAACCGACGAAGGAAGTTTCGAAGGCCACAATATCCTCAACCGTCTCAAAAACGTTCCACGCAGCGAGACGGATGAAGCGCGGCTTGCAAGCCTGCGTGCCATTCTGCTGGAAGCCCGCGCCGGACGCGTGCGGCCCGGACTCGACGACAAGGTGCTGGCCGACTGGAACGGCTTGATGATCGCGGCGCTCGTCAATGCCGGAACCATTCTGAATGAGCCGTCATGGATCGAGATGGCGCGCCGCGCTTTCGATTTCATTGCTCAGGCGATGACCAAAGATAATCGTCTTGGTCACTCATGGCGCGCCGGCAAGTTGCTCTATCCAGGACTTGCGTCTGATTTCGCCGCAATGATCCGCGCCGCATTGGCGCTCTATGAGGCCACCGGCGCGCGTATTTGTATTGAGCACGCAGTGTCCTGGCAGAACGCATTCGACGCGCACTACGCGGACGCCGACACTGGCGGTTACTATCTTTCCGCCGATGACGCTTCCGACTTGCTGCTGCGGCCGCATTCGACCAGCGATGACGCCACACCCAATCCCAGCGCTGTGGCAGCGCAAAATCTCGTGCGGCTTGCGGTATTGGCGGGCTCGGATAGCTGGCGCGGAAAAGCCGACCGCCTGATCGAAAGCATCCTGTCGGCAGCCGAGCGCAATCTGTTCGGCCATGTCGCTCTGCTCAACGCCCTTGATTTGCGTCTGCGCGCTGCGGAAATCGTAGCGACGGGTCCGGACGCCGAGGGCTTCGCGCAGTCGGCATTGAAAATGCCTTACCTTGACCGCATCGTCCTGCGCGCAGCGACCAACAACGATCTGCCGCCTTCGCATCCGGCCCACGAAAAATTGAGAGTCGCTCCAGGCAGCGCCGCTTTCGTTTGTGTCGGAGAACGGTGCTCGATGCCGGTAACTGAGCCCGGTCAACTCGCCAAAACGGTCGCAGCAATGCGCACTTCTTGATCCATCCCCTGAAGGGTGGACGGGCCGATCATCCAATTGAACGGCGAATTAACAATCATTCCAAATTGATGCCTGCGCCATCCGAACAGGCGACGCGCGGCGCGTTCGCTGCTTCCAGTATCGAAGTGCCGAAGCTTTCGTACGGCCTTGTCTGGAGGGACACCATCATGAACTCGTGCACCAGGAGTTTCCCCGCATCTCACATTATCAGTGCTTCGAAAATCTTCGCCCTCGGCGTCGTTTTTGCCTGCAGTGTCGTCAGTGCACCGCAAAATGCAATGGCGCAAAAAGCGCCTGACTCGACGAGCGTGCCGGACTTCGCGCCGGCCATGATCGAGCACATGCAAAAAATGCGTCGGTACAAAGACGCCGACCACGGCGCGCAACCGACACCGCGAATCATTGACCGCTTCAGAGTGGATCTGGATCCAAAAGGTGCAATCGCGTCATTCCAGCCCAACGGCGCCACGATCACGTCGAACAACGCATTCTTCAAGGATATGGGAACGAACGGTAGAACCTGTTTTACCTGCCACCAACCGCAGAGCGGCTGGTCGATCGTGCCAAATGATGTTGCGGAGCGCTTTGAGCGGAGCCGCGGCAGCGATCCGATCTTCCGGCTGGTCGATGGTGCAACTTGTCCCAGCGACGATGTCTCGACGCTTCGGGCAAAGCGGCGTGCTTATGAATTGGTGCTTAAACGCGGCCTGATCCGTATCGGCCTGGCAATTCCAGCCACGGCGGAATTCAAGGTCGAAGTAGAGCCAGGCGATGATCCGTATGGCTGCAACACAAATCCGGTAACCGGCATTGCCGCAGGCATTGTCTCGACTTATAGACGCCCCCTGCCATCGACCAATGTTGGATTCCTGAGCACGGTCATGTGGGATGGCCGCGAACCCAGCCTTGAGAATCAAGCTGTTGATGCCACTCTCGGTCATGCGCAGGCAGCATCTGCCCCTACAGCAGATCAGGTTAAACAGATCGTCGACTTCCAGAAGGGAATTTTCACGGCCCAGATCTTCGATAAGAAGGCGAAATTCCTCACCGATGATAATGCCAGGGGAGGCCCTGTCGCATTGTCGCTGCAGGAATTCTTTATCGGGATAAATGATCCACTCGGCCTCAACCCAAACAAGGACGTTCCATTCACATCACAGATCTTCGACCTTTACCGCCCCTGGCACCACGCCGAAGCACGCCACGACCACGATGATCATCGTCGGTCAATGGGAGACGACGATGATATATTCAGGCACATCAACGCCGACGACGATTGGCGCCACAATGATCATGATCGTGACATGGTGAGTGAACATCGCCGATCCGTTGCACGTGGTGAGACCGTCTTCAATAATACCAAGATCAACATTGCGGGCGTTTCCGGTCTAAACGATGAGCTCGGCATCGACCACATCGATGGATTCTGCGGCACCTGCCACGACTCGCCGAACATCGGGCACCATTCGGTTAAGGCGCCGTTGGACATCGGCGTGCCCGATGCCGGAGATAAAAAGCCGCCAGTGCTCGATATTTCAGGGCTCCCGGTGTTCACAATCACCTGCCAGCTCAAGGATGGTCCGCTCGCCGGTAAGGTCTACAAGGTCACAGACGCAGGGCGCGCGATGATCACAGGCAAATGCAAGGACATCGGCCGGTTCAAGGGGCCGATCCTGCGCGGGCTCGCGTCGCGCGCGCCTTATTTCCACAACGGGTCGGCGGCCACCTTGCGGGATGTCGTCGACTTCTACGACCAGCGCTTCGCAATTGGTCTTACGCACAAAGAGAAAACCGACCTCGTCAACTTCCTCAATACTCTCTGAAGCCGCCAGACGGGGCGACACAGCCGCTGCCAACAAAAAAGGCCGGGCGAAAGCCCGGCCTTAATTTATTGGGAAAATCTGGGTCTCGCCGCCCAGCTACGTATTCATGCTCTCGAAGAATTCTGCGTTGTTCTTGGTGTTGCGCAGCTTGTCGAGCAGGAAGTCGATGGCGTCCATCGTCCCCATCGGATTGAGGATGCGGCGTAGGACGTACATCTTCTTGAGCACAGCCGGCTCGGTGAGCAACTCTTCCTTGCGCGTACCGGAGCGGGTGATGTCGATGGCCGGGAAGGTGCGCTTGTCGGCCACCTTGCGGTCGAGGATCAGTTCCGAGTTACCGGTGCCTTTGAACTCTTCGAAAATCACTTCGTCCATGCGGCTGCCGGTATCGATCAGCGCGGTCGCGATGATGGTGAGCGAGCCACCTTCCTCGATATTACGCGCAGCGCCGAAGAAGCGCTTCGGGCGCTGCAGAGCGTTGGCGTCGACGCCGCCGGTCAGCACCTTGCCCGAAGAGGGGACTACGGTGTTGTAGGCGCGGCCGAGACGGGTAATCGAGTCAAGCAGGATCACCACGTCGCGTTGATGCTCGACCAGGCGCTTGGCCTTCTCGATCACCATTTCCGCGACTTGCACGTGCCGAGACGCCGGCTCGTCGAAGGTCGAGGAAATTACCTCGCCCTTCACCGAACGCTGCATGTCGGTGACTTCCTCCGGCCGCTCGTCGATGAGCAACACGATGAGATAGGTTTCCGGATGGTTGGCGGTGATTGAATGCGCGATATTCTGCAGCAGCACGGTTTTGCCGGTGCGTGGCGGCGACACGATCAAGGCGCGCTGGCCTTTGCCGATAGGCGCGACGATGTCGATCACGCGCGCTGAGAGATCCTTTTTGGTCGGATCCTCATATTCCATCTTGAGCCGCTCGTCGGGATAGAGCGGGGTCAAATTGTCGAAGTTGACTTTGTGGCGCGCCTTCTCCGGATCTTCGAAGTTGATCGTGTTGACCTTGAGCAGCGCAAAGTATCGCTCACCTTCTTTCGGGGAGCGGATGTGGCCTTCGACGGTGTCGCCGGTGCGCAGACCGAAACGGCGAATCTGGCTTGGCGAGACGTAGATATCGTCAGGACCGGACAGATAGTTCGACTCGGGCGAGCGCAGGAAGCCGAAGCCGTCCGAGAGGACTTCGACGACGCCTTCGCCGATGATGTCGACTTCCTGGGTCGCTAGCTGTTTTAGGATTGCAAACATCAGCTCCTGCTTGCGCATGGTGCTGGCGTTTTCGACCTGATGTTCTTCAGCGAAAGCGACGAGTTCGGCAGGGGTCTTGGACTTGAGGTCTTGGAGTTTCATTTCCCGCATTGGGGGCTTACGTCCTTGGGAGCGTCACCGGCGGAGATTCAAAAATGAAAAGACTTACGCCGCGTGACTTAGGAGAGAGAGATCGCAGGTCTGGGGTGACGAGGAGGTTGGGAAAGGGGCCCGGAACCCGATGCTGCGACCGGCCCTACACTGGGAGCCGGAACGCGACTGCATCCGCCTGCGTTCGGTGGGATACACTCAAGATAAGTTGAGCCGGCGTTTCGCGCAAGAGGCGAGGCAGTATCTGTGCGGTTGTCAGGGCGAATTAGAACGGCTTGACGATCGCAAAGATCACGATCGCGATCAGCAAGACTGTCGGTATCTCATTGAGAATGCGATAGAATTTCTGAGAATGCCAATTTCGGTCAAAACGGAATTCATTTACCCAATGGGCAAAAAGCCCATGGAGGACCGTCATGGCAAGCACCGCGATAAATTTAGCGTGAAACCAGCCGGCGCCGAGCCATTGGCCTTGCAACACCAACACGATGCCGACGACCCAGGTTACCATCATCGCCGGCACCATGATGAAGTTGAGCAATCTCCGCTCCATGGTCTTGAAGGTTTCCGACAGCTCGGAGCCGGGCTTTGCGGCCGCGTGATAAACAAACAGCCGCGGCAGATAGAGCATCCCAGCCATCCAGGCGATCACGGCAATGATGTGCAGGGCCTTGAGCCAGAGATACATCGCCGTCATCCCCGCACCCGTTTGAGCATGCGTTCGACATGCGCGATCGGAGTTTCCGGCAGAATGCCATGGCCAAGATTGAAGATCAGCGGGCCACCGGCGAGATGCGTCATGACATCGTCAACCTCACGGTCGAGCGCTGCACCGCCGGCGAGCAGCGCCAGCGGATCGACGTTGCCCTGCACTGGTACCCGTGACTGGAGCGCATCGCGAGCAATCGACCTCTCGAAAGCCCAGTCAATTCCGATGGCACTAACGCCTGTCATTTCCACATAGGGCAGAGCCATTGCACCCGCACCGCGCGGGAAGCCTATTATTTTTACATTCCCGACCTGGCGCCGCACGCCCTCGACAATTTTCTGCGTTGGCGCAATACACCATCGTTCGAACTGATCTGGCCCCAACACCCCGGCCCAAGTATCGAAAATCTGAACGACGTCAGCTCCAGCTTTCAACTGTCCGACCAAATAATCGATCGAAGCTTGCACCAGACGATCAATTAATCGTCCGAAGGTGTCCGGGTCCCGATACGCCAATAGTCGCGCGGGCGCCTGATCCGGAGTTGCCTCGCCCGCGACCATATAAGTTGCGACGGTCCATGGCGCTCCACAAAAGCCGATCAAGGTTGTCCGATCGTCCAGTGCCGCCTTGACCCGGCGGACCGTCTCATAAACCGGCGCCACGACATTTTGATCAATCGCGTCATGCAGCCCGGCCAGACCCTCAGCACCGCCCAGTGGTTCCAGCCTGGGTCCCTCACCGCTGAGGAATTCAACCTTTCGCCCAAGCGCAAGCGGCACAACCAGAATATCGGAAAATAAAATTGCTGCATCGAACCCGAAGCGGCGCACCGGTTGCAGTGTAACCTCGGCTGCCAGTCCGGGATTAAAACAGAGGTCGAGAAAGCCTCCAGCTTTCTCTCGCAATGCCCGGTATTCCGGCAAATAGCGTCCTGCCTGGCGCATCAGCCAAACCGGCGGCACCGGTTCATGCCTGCCTGCAAGCACGCGAAGCAGCTTTTTCCCCATGGCACGTGTTAATCCGGCTTCTTCCATAAAGACTCTACTTAAGAATCTGTTGTGTCTGTTAGAGGGTTGATTGGACTCATGCCTGCCACTCAACAGTCTGTCCACTGGATAGGAAGCGTTGGTCCAGAATCAGGCTTAATCTATCGGCTGTTCGTCCACAGGATTGGGTGTTGTTTTGCAGCACTATCTTCGTCTTTTCCCCATCGGCTATTCACATTGAAGCACGATGAGCGTGCCCGCCCTCAAATGTTATCCCGGGGGCAGTGGTGTGGATGGAAATTGAACACTTTGCCGAAGATCGCTTGCTTGTGGGGTCAAGCCATGGCCTCCTCCCGTGCTATCCACATTCTGTACGGCAGCTATACAGACACTGATGCCTGACACCGGCTATTTCCATCTCCATCTGGTATCGGATGCGACCGGCGAAACTCTGATCACCGTGGCGCGCGCGGCTGCAGCCCAATATGCCAACGTGTCGCCAGTCGAGCACCTTTATCCGATGGTGCGCTCGAAGAAGCAGCTTGACCTGGCGCTGGCGGAAATCGGCGAGGCCCCGGGCCTGGTGCTCTATACTTTGCTTGAAGAAGACCTGATCCAGCTGCTGGAAAAGAAGTGCCGGGAACTCGGGTTACCCTGCATGTCGGTATTGGGCCCGGTCTTGCGGCTATTCCAGTCGTATCTTGGCGCCGAGACCATCCATCGCGCCGGCGCCCAACACGTTCTCAATGCCGAGTATTTCCAGCGCATCGATGCCCTTAACTTCACGATGCTGCACGATGACGGACAGCACGTGGAGGGTCTCGAAGATGCGGATGTGGTTCTGGTCGGAGTCTCGCGGACCTCGAAAACGCCAACCTCTATTTATCTCGCTAACCGAGGCGTAAAGACCGGCAATGTCCCACTGGTGCCTGGTGTGCCGGTTGCTGACGCAGTGGAAAATCTCACCCGGCCGCTTGTGGTCGGACTTTACGCAAGTCCAGAGCGCATCGTTCAGATCCGCGAGAACCGCTTGCTGGGTCTGAAAGCCCATCGTGATGACGATCAATATATCGACAAGAGCGCGGTGGCCGAGGAAGTGTCATTTTCACGCCGGCTTTGTGCCAAGCACAATTGGCCCACCATTGACGTGACGCGCCGCTCTATCGAGGAAACTGCCGCGGCGGTCATGCGGTTGTTGAGCGAGCGGCGGCGCCATCCGGTGCTTTAGTCTTTGATGCCAAAATGCAGAAATCCGTTTTCGGAGACTCTCTCGCGCGACGTGGTAAAGGAAGGCCATGGCGCTCTGGCTAAATACCCAGCCCCTGGTGCTCGCCTCGGGAAGTGAAGTTCGCGGCAAAATTCTCGCCGCGGCTGGGCTGCGTGTCGAGATAAGACCAGCTCAGATCGACGAGCGCGCTGAGGAAGCCAAATCCGGGATCGCGGACGCAGCCGCGGTTGCGCGCCATCTTGCGCGCGCCAAGGCCTCAGCGGTTGCGGCATCGCTGCCCGGACGGCTGGTGCTTGGTGCGGACCAGACCCTGGCGCGCGGCAGCAAACGTTTCAGTAAACCGCGCGATCGGGCGGGAGCCGCCGAGCAGCTCCGTTCATTGCGCGGCCGCACGCACGAACTACATTCCGCGCTTGCCGTTGTGCGCGACGGCACAATACTTTTTGGCTGTGTGGAAACCGCAAAGCTGACCATGCGCGATTTTTCCGACGCCTTTATCGAAAGCTACCTTGATATGGCTGGCGCGGCCGCGATGAGCAGCGTTGGCGGCTATCAGCTCGAAGGGATAGGAATTCATCTCTTCGAACGCGTCGAGGGAGACTATTTCACAATTCTTGGGCTGCCGATTTTGCCGTTGCTTGCCTACTTGCGGCAGAACAAGTTCGTCGACGGTTAGCGCATGATCCAGAAAAGTCGGCGCCGGTTTCCGGTCAAGATCATGCGTAGGTAAAACGACATGTTCATCCTTGGTCTCACGGGCTCGCTCGGTATGGGTAAATCCGCAACAGCGAAAATGTTCGCTGAAGAGGGCGCGCCTGTGCATGATGCCGATGCCGTCGTGCATCGGCTTTACGAGAGTGAAGCCGCACCACTCATCGAGGCGGCATTTCCTGGTACCACCGTGGGGGGCAAGGTTGATCGCGACAGACTTGCCAGCCACGTACTTGGCGATGGCGCCGCTATCAAGCGGCTGGAATCAATAGTTCATCCTCTGGTAGCGGCGGCGCGTGATCGCTTTCTTGCCGAGGCCGAAGGCAAGGGCGCAACAGTCGCGGTGCTTGATATTCCGCTGCTGTTTGAGACCGGCGGTGATGTTCGCTGCGACGCCGTCGTCGTGGTTTCGGCGCCGCCCGACGTGCAGCGTTCACGCGCTTTCGAGCGTCCCGGGATGACCGAACAGAAATTTACCGCGATCCTCGCCAAGCAGTTGCCGGACGTGGAAAAGCGCGCCCGCGCTGATTTCGTGGTGGATACATCCAAAGGCTTCGACGCCGCGCGGAGACAGGTGCGTGATATTCTTGCCCGTGTTGCTACAATGCCGAAACGGCGCCGGTGATTCTTCCGCGGGAAAACAATATGCGCGAAATAGTCCTTGATACAGAAACCACCGGTCTTGATCCCGGCCAGGGCCATAGGCTCGTTGAGGTCGGGTGTGTCGAGTTGCTCAATCGTATCCCGACAGGGGCAACCTTCCACGCTTACCTCAACCCCGATCGCGAAATGCCGGCGGAGGCATTCGCCATTCATGGCCTTTCGACGGAGTTCCTGAAAGGACACAAGCGCTTTATAGAGATCGTCGACGAGTTCCTGGCATTTATTGCCGATGCGCCGCTCGTGATTCACAATGCGGGATTCGATCACGCGTTTCTTTGTGCCGAACTCAAACGCGCCGAACGTGTCTTGATCGCGCGCGAGCGGCTGGTTGATACGCTGTTACTAGCGCGCCGCAAGCACCCAGCAGGGCCAAATCGGCTCGACGATCTGTGTGCGCGCTATGGTATCGACAATTCTCGCCGCACCAAGCATGGGGCGCTTCTGGACGCGGAAATCCTGGCCGAGGTCTATGTCGAGCTCATTGGCGCACGTCAGGCGCAGCTCGGGCTTGCCGAAAGCGGCGAGCGGCGCGTGAATGGCATTGAGGGCGTGACCGTCGTGCGCGCGCGGCCTGAACAGCTGGTGCCGCGGCTGACCGAAACCGAGCTTGCGGCGCATCGCGAATTTGTGGCGAGCCTCGGCGAGAATGTGTTGTGGCAGAATTACGCGCGCGAAATCTGACGGCCTAGCTTTGCGCCGTCGGTGCAGGGGCCGGCTGCATCTGTGCCATTTTCTGCCGATACAGACTGGCGAAATCGACAGGGTCAAGCAGCAGCGGTGGGAACCCGCCATTGCGGACCGCAGTGGCGATAATTTCGCGCGCGAACGGGAAAAGCAGTCTTGGACACTCGATCAGCACGAGCGGGTTGAGACTTTCCTGCGGGACGTTGCGAATGCGAAACACGCCGGCGAACTCCAGTTCAAAGCGGAAGAGCAGGGTGGCGCCGGTTTCGCCTTTGCCCTCGAGCTTGATCGCCACTTCAATGTCGCTATCCGATAGTGGTGTTGCGCCTACATTGATCTGGATTCCGATCTGCGGTTGCTCTTGACGGTTGGTGAGCGACTGCGGAGCATTCGGATTTTCGAAAGAAAAATCCTTGATGTACTGAGCCACCACAGTGAGTTGCGGCTGATCTTGTGCCGTGCCGCCATTGGTCGTCGTCATGAACACTCCCTCGCACCACGCAATTGGTCGCGCGGCGGTTGGCTAACATAGGGTCTATGAGGGAACAAGGATGCTATCGGTTCATGGCCCCGCGATCGGCGCCAAGCCCGCGCGGACATTTGTGGGTCCTCAGTTCCGGTGTTCCTTGTGGCGATCGGGCAATCTGGGATCGGGCACCTGGTGCCATTGCTCAGGTGTGAGATCGACCACGCCGTCGTTTGGAGCCGGGCGCGCGCCAGCAGCCACCGCTTGCCACAGCGCCACAAGAAGCAGAATTACCGCCAGGGCATCGGTGATAAATCCCGGAATTAACAGCAGAATCCCGGCAAATAGAATAAGGCCGCCATGCTGGTCAGCTTGCAAGGCGGTGAGGCGGCCTTCGCCCAAAGCAACACGGACGCGCGCGATATGGCTGCCGGTTGCGTGGCGCAGAATCCAGGCACCGGCGAACGAACCTGCGAGCACGAGGGTCAGTGCCCACCCAAAGCCGATTGTCGCAGCCACTGCAAAGAATGCCGCCAGTTCCAAAAAAGGCAGCGCCAGTACCATTAACAGCAGCCATTTTGCCACATTCATCGGTGTTTCTCTCTTTGGGCGATGTTGGCCTTAGCGTCCTGATCGTCTAAGGTTCGCCTGAGAAAGTTGATTTTGCGCCGAAATGCTGGCGCGAGGCACGGCCTTCAGGTTTGGTGCGGTCATCTGGAGAGATGATGAGGCCGGCCACTCCGCCGTCCAGCAGATACGCTGGAGACGCTTATATCCGGCCGATGTGCCGCCACGGTAGCCGAAAGCATGCGAGACGTGTTCGACATCTATACCATCATTTTCCTGGCGCTCGCCGTGTTCATCTTCCTGCGGCTGCGGAGCGTATTGGGCCAGCGCACGGGCCGGGAGCGGCCGCCCTATGATCCTTTTTCGGCGCGCGAGCCGGTGCGGCCAGCGCCGGAGAAAGTCGTCGCGTTGCCAAATCGTACCCCTGAGACAGTGACAACGAAACCGGCTGAGCCAGTGGAAAATGTTGCCGAGCGCTGGAAGGGCATTGCCGAACCAGGATCCGCCATCGCGACAGGTCTCGATTCGATTTCGGGCGCGGATGCCAATTTCAACGGCCAACACTTTCTGACCGGCGCGCGCGCGGCCTACGAAATGATTGTGAATGCCTACGCTGAAGGTGATCGCCGCACATTGAAGAATTTACTGGCGCGCGAAGTTTATGACGGATTTGAAAGCGCCATCAGCGAACGCGAAAAGCGCGGAGAGACAGTCGAGAGCCGTTTTGTGTCGATCGACAACGCCGACATCACCGCCGCCGAACTGCGCGGACGCAACGCACAAGTAACTGTGCGGTTCCAGTCCAAGCTTGTCTCAGTGACGCGCGACAAGGATGGCAATGTCATCGACGGCAATGCCGAAAAGGTGACCGATATTACCGATGTCTGGACCTTTGCGCGCGACGTCACTTCGCGTGATCCGAACTGGAAATTACTCGCGACCGAAGCGGGACAATGAGTGCATGTCGGCGACTTGTCTCCGCACTCTATTCAAGTTTGCTTTTGGATTTTGCCTGACCACGGTCCTCAGCGCGCCTTCATTGGCGAGCGGTGGGCTCAATCTGCGGAACGCGCAAGTTGAATCGCTCAGCTTCTCCGCGCTTGATGGCTGGAAAGATGACGACCACGCTGTAGCCTTCGATACGTTCCTGAAAAGCTGCAGCGCCATTCTCAACGCTCCAAAGGCAACGCGGGCATCACGCCCGCTCTTTGGTGCACTCTTCAAAGTATGTGAACGCGCTGCGGCGGCGGGCAAGCTCGACCGCGAGCACGCGCGGGCATTCTTCGAGGATAATTTCAAGCCAACCCGCATCATGCCGGCCGGTCAGACCGATGGTTTTTTCACCGGCTACTACGAAACCGAAGTTGATGGCTCGCGCTTCCCCAGCGACGAATACAAGATACCGATCTATGCGGCTCCGGCCGAGACTGTGCGCAAACATCAAAGCAAGGTGTTTTCGGATCTCGACCGCACCAGCATCGAGGACGGCGCGATCGCGGGCAAGGACCTGGAAATCTGCTACGTCAAGAATCCGATCGACGCATTCTTTGCGCAGATTCAGGGCTCCACCCGCGTGAAGCTCGATACCGGCAAGCTGTTGCGCCTCAATTACGTCGCCAGCAACGGCCAGCCCTATACGCCGGTCGGTAAATTCCTGATCGATCGCGGCATTGTGTCCAAGGAAGAGATGACGATGGACAAGATCCGCGAATACATGGAGTCCAATCCGGACGAAGGCAGGGAATTGCGCCGCAAGAATCGCTCCTTCGTATTTTTCCAGGAAACGTCGCTGAGCGCGCATGACGAATGTATCGGCGCGCAGGGCGTGCCCCTGACGCCCGGGCGCTCCCTGGCGGTGGACAAGAAAATCCATGTTTTCGGCACGCCGATATGGGTCGAAGCTGAGTTTCCGATCGACAGCGAAAAGCCGGAGACCAAATTCCGGCGTCTACTGTTTGCCCAGGATACGGGCTCAGCGATCATCGGGCCGGCCCGCGCCGACATTTATTTCGGCCACGGTGAGGACGTCAGTCACATTGCCGGGCGTATCAAACAGCATGGGCAATTCGTGATGCTCGTGCCGCAGAGTGTCGCTGTGAGCGGTACCGCAGTAGCCGCGGCCGGCGACATCCCGTTGCCGAAGCCGCGTCCCCAGATGACAATCACGGCTGCAGCACGTGCGGCGATCGAGACGACGGGGAGTGTGCGGGCGCCGCTGTCCAAGGCGTCACTCAAGCCGTTACCTAAGCCGCGGCCCTGACACAATGAGCTCCGGCGACGGTAAGCGGCGCCGCCTGCTTTCCCAGGAAGAGCGCGTCCTCTGGACGACCGTCACCAAATCCATTGCGCCGCTGCGGGAATTGCCTGCAGGCGATATGGATGATGATGCGGCGGAGCTGGCCGCGCCGGCGCGACCCATCAAACGCACCGCAAAACCTGGGCCAACGGCACCTTCATTGCCGGAGAAAAAATCGCCCCCGCCGCTCGTGCCGCTCGGCCGCCGCATGAAGCAGCGTGTTGCGCGCGGCAAAGACGAGATCGATGGCCGGCTCGATCTGCACGGCCTGACGCAAAGTGAAGCACATGCAGCATTGTTTCGCTTCTTGCGTACGGCCAGCTCGCGCGGCGCGCGGCTGGTGCTGGTCATCACGGGCAAAGGCGCCCGGGCGGCGGAAGGTGAGCGAGGCGTCCTGAAGCGGCAGGTGCCGCATTGGCTGGGACTGCCGGAATTCCGAGCTTTGGTGATCGGGTTCGAGGATGCACATATCGCGCACGGCGGCGAAGGTGCCCTCTATGTGCGTGTGCGTCGCGCGCGCGAGTAAACCCCATGCCGAATATCGCGCGTTAATCAGAGGATGAAGCGGCTCAAATCCGTATTCTTGGCGAGATCGCCGATGTGTTTTTGCACATAGGCGGCATCGATCTTCACCGTCTCGCCGGAGCGGTCCGGCGCCGCGAACGAGACTTCATCGAGCACCCGCTCCATCACGGTCTGGAGGCGCCGGGCGCCGATATTCTCGATTGATGAATTCACTGACACGGCAATATCGGCGATGGCGTCGATTGCATCCTCGCTGAACTCGAGCGTCACGCCTTCAGTGCCCATGAGCGCGATATATTGCTTGATCAACGATGCCTCCGGTTCGGTGAGGATGCGGCGGAAATCGTCACGCGTGAGCGCCTTGAGCTCCACACGAATCGGCAGTCGGCCCTGCAATTCGGGCAACAGGTCGGACGGCTTCGAGATGTGAAATGCGCCGGAGGCGATAAACAGGATGTGGTCCGTTTTTACCGGTCCATGTTTTGTGTTGACGGAAGTGCCCTCGATCAGCGGCAACAGGTCACGTTGCACGCCTTCACGCGACACGTCGGCACCACGCAGGCCTTCGCGCCCGGCAATCTTGTCGATTTCGTCGAGGAAGACGATGCCATTCTGCTCGACCGATTTGATAGCCTCCTGAACCAGCTGTTCATCGTCGAGCAGCTTGTCGGATTCCTCATTGACCAGAATGTTGTGCGACTCCTCGACAGTGACGCGGCGCGTCTTGGTCCGGCCACCGCCCAGCTTGCCGAAAATATCGCCGATGTTGATGGCACCCATCTGTGCGCCCGGCATGCCGGGAATCTCGAACATCGGCATGCTGCCACCACCGGACTGGAGTTCGACCTCTATTTCCTTGTCGTTGAGCTCGCCGTCTCGAAGCTTCTTCCGGAAACTTTCGCGTGTTGCCGGACTCGCACCCGGACCGACAAGCGCATTAAGCACGCGCTCTTCCGCCGACTGCTCTGCGCGTGCCTGCACGTCCTTTCGTTTCCGTTCCCGCACCAGCGAAATGCCAATTTCAACCAGGTCGCGCACGATCTGTTCGACATCGCGGCCGACATATCCGACCTCGGTAAACTTGGTAGCTTCGACCTTGAGGAAGGGCGCGCCGGCGAGTCTGGCGAGACGGCGTGAAATCTCGGTCTTGCCGACGCCGGTCGGGCCGATCATCAGGATATTTTTTGGCAGCACTTCTTCGCGCAATTTGTCGTCGAGTTGAAGCCGACGCCAGCGATTGCGAAGCGCTATGGCGACTGCGCGTTTAGCGTCGCCCTGGCCAACGATGTAGCGATCAAGCTCGGATACAATTTCGCGGGGAGAGAAATCGGTCATTGGCTTCAGTTCCGTATCTGCGTCTCAGGTGCCGGCCTGCCAGGCGCGAACCGTTTCGAACGGGTGAATCAGCATGATAATGTTCAAGGTCAGATTGTCCCGGATCCAGAAGCCGACAGCTGCCTCCAGCAATATGGCAAGCCCAACCACCACCGATATAGGAAGCCGCCACGCCAGCACAAATCCGATGATCATGGCCGTGGTATCCGATAGTGAATTGATCACGCTGTCGCCGTAGTACTGAAGCGAAATCGTCGCGGCGCGATAACGCTCGATGATGAAACTGGTATTCTCCAGGACTTCCCATGACGCCTCCAGGCCGGTTGCAAGCGCCAATCGCAATCCGATCGGCAGGCCCGGAGCAACAAACCACAGCACGCCGTAGAAGACGAAGCCGTGGATGAGGTGCGAGAAGGTGTACCAATCGGTAATGTGCTGCGAGTTTTCCGCGCTCTGCACTACACCATGCCAGAATTTGATGCTGCCACAGGTACAGATAGGCACGCGGCCCATTGCCAGCAGGATTGCCGCCTGCAGTACGAGGATTGCCAGTACGATGGATAATCCCGCGCGCCAGAGCGATGGCGAGGCAGAGACGCTCGTCATGCCTTCAACGACTCAATTGTCACGTTGCGGTTGGTGAACACGCAAATTTCGGCGGCGATATCCAGAGATTTGCGAACAATCGCCTCGGCATCGAGCGAGCCGTCAAGCAGCGCACGCGCGGATGCCAACGCATAGTTACCGCCGGAACCGATGCCCATGACGCCGTTTTCAGGCTCCAGCACGTCGCCGGTACCTGTGAGCACCAGCGATACCTGGACATCGGCGACAATCATCATCGCTTCAAGACGGCGTAGATAGCGATCGGTGCGCCAATCCTTGGCGAGTTCGACCGCGGCGCGGGTGAGCTGTCCCGGATACTGCTCAAGCTTGGCTTCCAGTCGTTCGAACAGCGTGAAGGCATCGGCGGTTGCGCCGGCAAAGCCGCCGATTACGTCGCCTTTGCCGAGGCGGCGCACTTTCTTGGCATTGGATTTGACGATGGTCTGGCCGATCGTGACCTGGCCATCGCCGCCGATGACCACGCTGCCGCCCTTGCGGACGGTGAGGATCGTGGTGCCGTGCCAAGTGGCACCTGAGGGAGTTTCGTTGGATGACATACGCTCAATACCCCGCGACCAGCGTCATCTAGGCATGGCGCAGGGCGTTTGCAAACGGTTCGCAACGGCTGTGGCGAATCCGGCAAACCCCTGATAAAAGGCGCGCAATAAAGGATATCCGCCATGCGCAAGGGCGCCATCAAGCGCAAGACCAAGGAAACCGATGTCGAGGTCGAGGTTGATCTCGACGGGGCCGGCCGCTCGCAGATCGCGACCGGCATCGGATTCCTCGACCATATGCTCGACCTGCTGGCGCGGCACGCGCGGATCGATATCACGGTCAAGGCGAAGGGCGACCTGCACATTGATCATCATCACACCACCGAAGACGTGGGTATCGCACTCGGGCAGGCGGTGAAGCAGGCGCTCGGGGATATGAAGGGCATCACGCGCTACGCCGACGTGCACGTGCCGATGGACGAGGCGCTGACACGCGTCGCGATCGACATTTCCGGTCGGCCATTTCTGGTCTTCAAGGCCGAGTTCGTGCGCGACAAGGTTGGAACGTTCGATACCGAATTGGTGCAGGAATGGTTCCAGGCTTTTGCGACGAATTCCGGCATCACGCTGCACGCCGAGACTTTATATGGCACCAACGATCACCATATAGCTGAATCCTGCTTCAAAGGTCTGGCGCGGGCGTTGCGGGCGGCGATTGCGATCGATCCGCGAGCCAAAGATGAAGTGCCTTCAACGAAAGGCTCGCTCGGCGGGTGACGAGTTTGCGACTGTCATCCCGAGCGAGCTACGAAGGATGACGTTGGCAGAGTAAAATAATGCCCACTTACACAGTGCACGCACCGCCACCGCGGCAAGGCGAAACGACGAGCGCTCCGGAGCGCTTTGTGTTCGTGCGCGACGGCTTTCATGTCTGGGCATTCTTATTGTCGCCGCTATGGTTGCTGGCACACAGGTTGTGGCTGGCCTTCGTCATTTATGTCGTGGGTTACGGATTGGTCGGCGTTGCCTTTGTCTTCTTGCGTGTGCCGACGAACGCGCAATTGCTTGCTGGCCTCGCCATCGCATTGGCGGTTGGCTTCGAAGCGCCCAGCATCTGGCGATGGACATTGACACGGCGCCGCTGGAGCACGCTCGGCTTTGTGGTGGGCGAAGACGCCGAAGTAGCGGAACAGCGCTTTTTCGCAAATTGGGCAAAGCCTGCGGCCGAAACGCCGGCCGCTTCGCCGCCGGCGCCGCCCGCACCGCGCTATTCGACGCCCGTTCGCCGTGGGCCACCATCGCCATCCGACGTGATCGGCCTGTTTCCCGAGCCGGGAGGTCAACGATGAGTGTCGCTATTGTCGACTATGGCTCCGGTAACCTGCACTCGGCAGTAAAGGCTTTCGAACGCGCCGCGCGCGAGACCGGCCATAGCCAACCGATTGCCGTGACCAACGATCCTGCCGCGGTGGCTCGCGCGGACCGCGTCGTGTTGCCCGGCGTCGGCGCGTTTGCCGACTGCCGCCGGGGGCTCGACGGAATTCCCGGAATGATCGATGCGCTCGAACAGTGCGTGCGCAAGAACGGCAGGCCATTTTTTGGCATTTGTGTCGGCATGCAATTGATGGCCGAGCGCGGTCGCGAATACCAGGTAACGCCGGGACTGGGCTGGATTGCGGGCGAGGTCGATCGCATCACGCCGTCCGATCCGGGCCTGAAAATTCCGCACATGGGTTGGAACACGCTCAGTATGCTGAAGACACATCCGCTGCTGGAGGATATTCCGCTCGGACCTGACGGCCTGCACGCGTATTTTGTGCACTCTTATGAGCTCAAAACGGCGCAGCGGTCGGATCTCGTGGCGCAGGCGGACTATGGCGGACCACTCACCGCGATCGTCGGGCGCGACAACATGGTTGGTACGCAATTCCATCCGGAGAAAAGCCAGCGGCTTGGGCTCGCCTTGATTGCAAACTTCTTGAAGTGGTCGCCGTGATTCTCTTTCCGGCAATCGACCTCAAGGAAGGCCTCGCGGTGCGGCTCGAGCAGGGCGATATGCAGCGCGCGACCGTGTTTCATCGCGACCCGGCCGCGCAGGCGCGCGCGTTTGAACAGCAAGGCTTTGAATATCTGCACATCGTCGATCTCGACGGGGCATTTGCCGGCAAGCCGGTCAATGCGGCGGCTGTCGATCGTATTCTGGAAACCGTCGGCATCCCGGTGCAACTCGGTGGCGGCGTGCGCGATACCGCAACCGTCGAAGCCTGGCTGGAAAAAGGCGTCACGCGCGTCATCATTGGTACTGCTGCCGTGCGCGACCCGCCATTCGTTAAACAGGCGGCGCGCGATTATCCCGGGCGCATCGCTGTTGGGCTCGATGCACGCGACGGCAAGGTGGCGGTGGAAGGTTGGGCGGCAACGTCGGAATTATCGGCTCTTGAGATTGCGCGCCGGTTCGAGGATGTCGGTGTGGCGGCGATTGTCTATACGGACATCGCGCGCGACGGCATGCTGCAAGGCCTCAATCTTGACGCAACAATTGCGCTGGCGGATGCAATTTCCATTCCTGTAGTTGCGTCCGGTGGGCTGGCCTCCATTGCCGACATCAAGGCCCTGCTGGAGCCGCGTGCGAAAAAACTCGCGGGTGCCATTGCCGGCCGCGCACTTTATGATGGACGGCTGGATGCAACGGACGCGCTTGCGCTGATCCGCGCAGCAAGGACAGCCGGATAATGTTCAAAGTCCGCGTCATCCCCTGCCTCGACGTGAAAGACGGCCGCGTCGTCAAAGGCGTCAACTTCGTCAATTTGCGTGATGCCGGCGATCCGGTCGAGGCTGCCATTGCCTATGACGCAGCGGGCGCGGACGAGCTGTGCTTCCTTGATATTACCGCGAGCCACGAAAACCGTGACACGATTTACGACGTCGTGACCCGCACCGCTGAAGCCTGCTTCATGCCGCTCACCGTCGGCGGCGGGGTGCGCTCCGTCGACGATATCCGTAAGTTATTGACGTGCGGTGCCGACAAAGTGTCGATCAATACGGCCGCGGTCGACCGGCGCGCATTTGTGAAAGAGGCGGCGGAGAAATTCGGTGATCAATGCATCGTCGTCGCGATCGACGCCAAGAAAGTGTCACGCACCGGCGAAAGAGACCGCTGGGAAATTTTCACGCATGGCGGGCGCAAGCCGACCGGCCTCGATGCGGTCGACTACGCCAGGGAAGTGGCGGCACTTGGTGCGGGCGAAATCCTGCTCACGTCGATGGACCGCGATGGCACCAGGAAAGGCTATGACATCCTGCTGACCCGTGCGATCGCCGACGCCATCACGATTCCTGTTATAGCCTCGGGCGGCGTCGGTACGCTCGACCACATGGTCGAAGGCATCCGCGACGGCCACGCCACGGCGGTCCTGGCGGCCTCGATCTTCCACTTTGGCGAACATAGCGTGCGCGAAGCCAAGGTTTATATGGCGAAAGCCGGGCTTCCGATGCGGCTCGATCCCTAGCCGCAACAATGCTATTGAGCCGCCAGGAAGGCCTTCCATGAGCAAATTCACCGTTGCCGATCTGGAAAAGCGGGTACACGAGCGCGCCAAGGCGAGCGCGGTGGACTCATATACACGCTCGCTCATCGACAAAGGCGTCGCTCATTGCGCCAAGAAGCTGGGCGAAGAGGCGATCGAAACCGGGCTCGCGGCGGTACAGGAAGATAAGAGCCGGCTGATCGCGGAAGCGGGCGATCTTCTGTATCATCTGCTCGTGTTGCTTGAAGCGCGCGGCGTTACGCTTGCCGAGGTTGAGGCCGCGTTGGAAAATCGTACGTCGCAAAGCGGGCATGATGAAAAAGCATCGCGTTCGCGTTGATCGGATGTCGTGATGGAACAGCGCACTGAACAAAACCTTTCGCCCTACCGCACGTTTTCGCGTGCGGAATGGGCGGCCTTGCGCGAGGACACGCCGATGACCCTGACCTCTGAAGAGGTCACGCGTGTGCGCTCGTTGCACGACCGCCTCGATATGAAGGAGGTGGAGGAAATCTACCTGCCGCTGTCGCGATTGCTGTCGATGTATGTGGCGGCAACGCAGCGCCTTTTTCGCGCGCAGGAACGTTTCCTCGGTACCACCGACGTGAAGATGCCCTACATCATCGGCGTCGCCGGTTCGGTTGCAGTCGGGAAGTCGACCACGGCGCGCGTGCTGCAAGCGTTGCTGGCACGCTGGCCGAACGTCCCCACGGTCGATCTCATCACGACCGATGGCTTTCTTTATCCGAACTCCATTCTCGAACGCGAAGGCCTGATGGAAAAAAAGGGTTTTCCCGAAAGCTATGATCTTCCGGCGCTGCTCCGGTTTCTGTCCGACGTGAAAGCCGGCCGCCGTCCGGCACGGGCGCCGATTTATTCGCATCTCGTCTACGACGTAGTCCCGAACCAGTGGGTCGAGGTTGACCGGCCGGACATTCTCATTGTTGAGGGATTGAACGTGTTGCAGACCGGCCGCCTTCCGAAGGACGGCAAGGCAATCCCGTTCGTCTCCGACTTTTTCGATTTCTCCGTCTATCTCGATGCCGACGAGGACGTGCTCAAGTCCTGGTATGTGGACCGGTTCCTGACATTGCGCGGCACGGCATTCCGAGATCCGAAATCATACTTCCATCGTTATTCGAACTTGTCGGATGAAGAAGCAACAGAGACGGCCGTGTCCATCTGGTCGCGCATCAACCTGGTGAATCTGCACGAAAATATTCTGCCGACCCGACAGCGTGCCGACCTTATTCTGAAAAAAGACGAAAGCCACCTGGTCGAAGACGTCTCGCTGCGGCGGCTTTAATCACGCCGCGCGGCGGCTCTGGTCGAAATGTTCAAGGTAGCGTTTTTTGATTGCCGACACCGGCAACACGATCAACACGTCGGTGGTGCCAAATTCGCGATCAATAACCGCACCGTCCCCGATATAGGCGCCAAGGCGCAAGTAGCCTTTGATCAGCGGCGGTAGCGCGCGTAGCGCCTCCTTCGAATCGATGGCTTCCTTCGACATCCGGTTCATTTCGACAAACCGTTCAGGCAAGGCGCGTGCGTGCCAGGGCTCAGGCGCGCGCGCGTAATGATGAAGAAAGGAAAGCGGCAGCGCGAGGCGCTTGGGATCGGTGCCGTCGAGGCTGGCGCAGCCGAACATGACGTCGCAGCGGTTCTGCAGGATATACGCGTGAATGCCATGCCAAAGCAGCTCGACGGTTCGCTTGTTGCGATAGGGCGCCAGCACGCAGGAACGGCCAAGCTCAAGAAACTGCAGATTGCCGTGGTGCGCGATCAATGAATCGATGTCGAATTCGCCGGCGGTGTAGAAACCGCCGTACTCTTTTGCCAGCGGCTGGCGCAGCAAACGATAGGTTCCGACGACAACCGGCCGATTGAGCGCGCTGCGATCGCGTGAGGCATGGTCGAGCACCAGCAGGTGGTCGCAGATCGCGTCATAGCCGTCGACGTCGCGGCGCGCGAACAGCCGTCCGGGGTTCGGGATGGCTGGACCTTCCTGGTAGAAAACGCGGTAGCGAAGTTTTTGCGCCTGCCGCACTTCGGCAGCAGTCTGTGCCAGGCGCACCTCCAGCGAGCCGATGCGCCCAAGGCTCTGCAACGGCCGGTGTGCGCGTGCGGCCCATGCCTGTAAACCGCCATAGGCCTGCAGCGACGAGATCAGGCCCGGTACGCCCGGCCCGGTCGGCGCCGGACGAAAGCGCTCGAACAGACTGCGCGGCATCTGAAGGGCAGCGCGGCTGGCCATGGGTATCAAGGTCCTCTTTGGCGCGAAAACGGACAGTCGACGTTATTGGTGGGGTTCAAGCCGGCGAATCATTGGTCGATCGATGGTCACCCCTACACCACGGGCCGGACACGGAATTATGACAATGTGGGGAAACGGGCGTCAGGCTGCAAGCGGGTTGGCGCCAGTCCCCGAGCCGGCCTCCAGCACTTCGCGCAGGCGCTCGCGATCGAGCGGTTTGACGAGAAGTCCGTCGAGGCCTGCAGCGAGCGCTGCCTCGCGGTCTTCAATCTGGACGTTGGCGGTGAGGGCGAGCATCCGGGTGTGCTTGTCGCCGGCTTGCGCTTCCGCGGCGCGGATCCGGCGCGCGGCTTCAAGGCCATCCATGCCCGGCATCTGCACATCCATCAGCACAAGATCGTACGGGCTGCCGGAAGCGCGCGCCGCCAGCCAGGATTCGACCGCGGCTTCGCCGTTGGTCGCGATGGTCGGGCGGTGGCCCAGGCGCGTGAGAAGCGCACGCGCAAGTAGCGCATTGATCTCGTTGTCCTCCGCAACCAGGATCGAGAGTCCTTTGCTGGCAGGAGCAGATGCTTCCGCGGTTTCCACTTCGATCTCGGTCGGGGAATGTTCGAAGGCATCTTCGACAGTCAGGCGTGCTGCCAGCGAAGCGGCGCGCACCGGCTTGATCAGGTAGCCGGTGAAGCCGGCGGCTTTGAGGGCGGGCAGTTCATGCCGATCGGTCGGCCGGATCAACACGATACGTTTTGGCACGCCAAGCCTGGCGACATTGACGTTCGCAATCATTGCCGCGGCGAGGGGGTAATCGACCAGCAGGGCGTCCCAGGGCCGCTCCGGCAGCAGGGCCGCTGCAATATTTTCGTCGATCACGGTGCAGGTTTTTGCGCCCCAGCGTCCAAGTTGCCGCGCCAGCAGCAACGCCTCGATTTCCGCCGCGGCCACGACCATGACAGCAGCATGCCCGAGATCGGGCGCGACGAAGGTCGCTTCCTGGGCATCAGGCGCCGGAAGCAACGGCACGCTGACGGTAAAGGTCGAGCCCGCGCCCACGTCGCTCTTTGCCGCGATGTTACCGTCCATGCGCTCGACAATACGTTTCGAGATAGCGAGGCCCAGGCCGGTGCCACCGAATTTGCGCGTCGAAGAACCGTCCGCCTGTTCGAAGTCGAGGAAGATGCGCGCGAGGTCTTCCGTCTTCAGCCCGATGCCGGTGTCGCGCACTTCGAACAGAATTTCGTTTTGGTGGTGGCCAGGCTCGACTGTGACGGCAACGCCGCCCTTTTCGGTGAACTTGATAGCGTTGCCGACAAGATTGAGGATCACCTGCCGCAAGCGCGCAACGTCGCCGACGACTCGTGCTGGTACACGCTCGTCGATAAAAGACGCGATTTCGATGCCTTTGGCCTGCGCGCGTGGTGCCATGAGTTCGACGGCCTCCTCGATCATCGAGGCCGGCGCAAACGGCCGCGCTTCCAGATCGAGCTTGCCGGCTTCGATCTTTGAGAAATCGAGGATCTCCTCGATCAGCGACAGCAGTGTTTCGCCTGACGTTTTTGCCGCCTTCGTATAAGTGAGTTGCTCCGGCGTCAGCGTCGTGTCGAGAAGCAGGTCGGCCATGCCGAGCATGCCGTTGAGCGGCGTACGAATCTCGTGACTGACCATCGCAAGGAAACGCGACTTGGCGCGGTTGGCGGTTTCCGCCTGGTCGCGCGTATGCGCGAGTGCATGTTCGGCTTCGACACGATCGGTGACGTCACGGCCGACGCTTTGAATCTCGGTGCCGTTTTCACTGCGTATCGTGACTTCACGCCATGCGATCCAGCGCGCGCCATCGCCACAGGCTATTTTCTGGTCGTGCATGCGCGTACCATCGGCCTGGATTGTTGGTGCACCCTGCTCGATAACGCGCAATTCAATGGTGTTGCCCGTCAGCGCTTCGCGCGGCTTGCCGGCGAGCGTGCAATAGGCGTCGTTCGCATATGTAATAAGACCAGTGCTGTCGCGCCGTACGATCACATCGCCTTGCGCGGCCAGTAAACTGCGCGCGCGTTCTTCCGCTTCGCGGAGCTCCCAGTTTCGGTCCGACAGCTCTTCATTGCGCGCTTCAAGCAGCTGCAAGGCCGTTGCAATTTTGTGCTGGCGGACCAGCAGGAATCCGATTCCGGCGCAGGCTGCGGCAAACAGCGCGAGGGTGCCGATGGCAGAGTCGGTCAATTCGTGGCCGGTACCCAGAATGTACGCACCGGCAAGGAAGCCGGCCGCGACCATAAAAATTGCCAACACAATGGAAGCCGTGCGGACCGGACGTGTTGCCCGATCGCGTGACATTGTCTTCGCCGATCCGCCTGTCGATCGAAATTCGGGTCGCATGGCACCAGCGCCGTGTTGGCTACCATTTGGCCTTGCGAACCTTGCAATTTTATTCCTGATTAACCGCGTCCTGGCTACGCGCGCGAACGTGGTAAATGCCGGGTTAACGGCATGGTATCCGCTGCCTCATGCTGCCCTGCGCACGTCGTCGGCGAGCGCGCGGTACGACAGGGCTTCGGCAAGATGGACGCGCCCGACGCTGTCCGCGGCATCGAGATCGGCCAGCGTACGCGCTACGCGCAGAACGCGATGGTACCCGCGCGCCGACAGGCGCATCGAATCGGCCGCATCGCGCAGAAGGGCAAGACCTGCAGCGTCGGCGCGCGCGACATCTTCCAACACCGGACCATTGACTTGCGCGTTGGTGCGCACGCTGCCCGCGCCCATCGCCGCGTAGCGCTCGGCTTGGATGTCTCGTGCGCGCGCGACCCGGGCGGCAACTTCGCGGCTTCCTTCGCTCGGCGGCGGCAGAATTAAATCGGCAGCGGTGACCGCCGGCACCTCAATGTGCAGGTCGATCCGATCGAGCAGGGGCCCGGACAAGCGGCCCTGATATTCAGCCGCACAGCGCGTGTTTTGTCCACGCTTGCAGATAAAACCCGGATCGCTCGCGCGTCCGCAGCGGCACGGGTTCATTGCGGCGACGAGCATGAAGCGCGCAGGATAAGTGACGCGATGATTGGCGCGCGCGATGGAAACCTCGCCGCTTTCAAGTGGCTGGCGCAGCGAATCGAGCACCTGGCCGGAGAACTCGGGCAGTTCATCGAGAAACAGCACGCCATTGTGCGCCAGTGAGATTTCCCCCGGCCGTGCGCGCAGGCCGCCGCCGACCAATGCCGGCATCGATGCCGAGTGATGCGGCGAACGAAACGGGCGCCGGTTGGTCAGCGCGCCCCCTTCGATTTCGCCGGCAACCGACTTGATCATGGATATTTCCAGCAATTCGGCCGGCGAGAGCGGCGGCAGAACTGTTGCAAGCCGCGCCGCCAGCATGGATTTGCCTGAACCGGGTGGGCCGATCATCAGCAAATTGTGTCCGCCGGCAGCGGCAACCTCGAGCGCACGCTTGGCACTCTCCTGTCCCTTGATGTCGGCAAGATCGAGCAAAGCATCTTCGCGCTCGCGGATTTTTGGCTGCGGCCGCGCGAGAACCTGCGTGCCCTTGAAATGGTTGGCGAGCTGGATCAGCGACTGCGCGGCAACGACCTCGATTTCCGGGCTGGCCCATGCCGCTTCCGGTCCGCACGGACCTGGGCAGATCAGCCCCTGGCCGCGACCGTTGGCGCCGATGGCGGCCGGCAGCACGCCGGCAACCGCGGCGATCGAGCCGTCGAGGCCAAGCTCCCCCAGCACCGTAAAGCTACTGAGTGCATTGCGCGGAATGGCGCCGATCGCAGCCATCAGGCCAAGCGCGATCGGCAGGTCGTAGTGGCTGCCTTCCTTGGGAAGATCGGCGGGCGCGAGATTGACGGTGATGCGCCGGGCGGGGAGTGCGAGGCCGGATGCAACGAGCGCCGCGCGCACGCGCTCTTTGGCTTCAGAAACCGCCTTGTCGGGCAGGCCGACAATATTGAAGGCGGGCAATCCGGGTGCGACCTGCACCTGCACGTCGACGGCGCGCGCCTCAATGCCTTCGAACGCCACCGTTGCCACCCGCTCGACCATACAACCGGACCTCGCCGTATACTCGCATAAGTAGTATCGCAGGGAATGGCCGGCGGCAAGGATGTAGCGGTAACGTGATTGGCACCACCGAAGAGGTCTGCAGATAAATTGGCCGCTCAGGTCTTCACGTGAAAGATCGGCTTTTGTCCCCAAAGGGATCACAACCTGATGCTCGCGATGCTGGCTAATTTATTTCTGCCGCTCTCGGGCCTTGGGTTCATCTCGCCCGTTGCCGCTATCATTGCCGCGTGTGTTCTTTTCGCTCGCCACCGCAAACGTGTCGAACCGGCCCGCCAGGTGTCCGTGATCGGATTCGTCTTGGCCATGGTCGTTTGCGGCGCTATTGGGGGCACTTTCGGTTTGCTTCTCGGAATTGGTACGGCCTGCCCGGGAATGGGCAATCTTTGTGGCTTGTGGGGCTTCCTCGTCACCGCGCCAATCTTCCTCGCCCTCGGAATCTTGTTGGTTGGGATTGTGATCTCTATGATTCCTGCCCGCACCGGGCCCGACACGCAGTGAGACGCATGACCATCCGCCGATTCCTTGCCATTGCCCTGCTATTGGCCGCGTGCGCGCCGCAGGCGATCGGGCAGGAGCTCAAGCCATGGAAGCACGGGGTGATCGAGCCCAAGGGCGATGCCGGCTTCATGGTAATGATCGGCCAACGCGACTTTGCCGCACGCTTCGGCCTCAAGGTCGACATCGTTTCGCTGAAGAACGGTGCCACCGCTCACAAGGCGCTGCTTGCCGGCGAGCTCGACAGCATCGAGTCATCACCCGGCGCTGCGATCCTGGCGGGCGCGCACGGCGCCGATATCAAGATCCTCGGATGTGACTGGCCCGGGGTGCCGCACGGCCTGATGGTGCGATCGAGCATCGGCAAAGTCGAAGACCTCAAGGGCAAGACCATCGCGGTGGCAGCGCCCGGCTCGCTGCCCAATCTTCTGGTCAATGCGATTCTTGATCAGCACAAGATTCCGCAAGCCGACGTGCGCTTCGCCAACCTCGGCGGCGACCTCGACCGCTTCAAGGCGGTGGTCGCCGGCGTCGCCGACGCCGGCATTGTCGCCGCCGAATTCATGGCGGTCGCACCCAAGGGCGTAAAGATGTTGATCGCCGGCCACGACGCGCTGCCGAACTATGTGCGCCTGTGCCTGACCATGACGGGGAAGACGATTGCATCGCGGCGCGAAGACGCGATCGGATTTATTGCCGCGGAAATGAACGCGTTGAAATTCGCGGTCAGCCATCGCGATGAAACGATCAAGCTCACGCAAGAGACCATAAACGCCAAGCCTGACGATCCTCGCCCCGCCTATGCCTATGACGATACACTCAAGCAAGGCGCCATCGATCCGGCGGTCAAGTTGCCGATCGAAAAGTTGAACTGGATGCAGGGAGAACTCGTGAAGGCCGGCAATCTGAAGGCGCCGGTCGATCTCGGCAAAATCACCGATATCGATATTCGCGCCGAAGCCTTAACGCGCGCGGACAAATAATCAGATCTTCACCGAGGCCATGATGCCGGCCGGAAAAATCTCGTCGGGCGCGGCGAGGTGGTGCGCGATGCCCTGTTCGTACGTATAGCGAAGAAAAAGCTCAAGCGTCGGGCGGTTCGCCTCGATCCCGTACGGAAACAGGTCGCCGCCGAACACCTGCTGCATGCGGCCGGCATAGTTGGTCAACCACGGCACCGGATAGCGCGATACGGCAGGATCAAGAATACGCTCAAGGCTGCGGCGCTTGGATTCCTCGAACGCATTATAGAGATTGCGCGCGATCCAGGGCTGGCCCTCGAGAATCGATTTGCGCAGAGCAATCACGTGCATGATCGGATAGACGCGGGTCTGTTCGTAATATTTTTGCTCGATCGCCTCGTAGTCAGGAAACAGCCTGACGACATCCGGATGCTTTTCGCGAAACGAATTCGGCGGCCGCGCAATGATGACGCAATCAAGCTCGCCGGATGCAATCATGCCGCTTAGCGTCTTCTCCGGCCTGCTGGTGAGATGAACGCCCTTTGGCAGCGATATTTCGACCTTTTCGATGCGGCCGGCTTCGTTGGTGCCGGCTTGAATCCATTCGATATCCGATAGCGCAACACCGCCTTCGTGCATCAACCAGCCACGCATATAAACCGCTGCGGTGTGCGCCCATTCCGGCACGCCGATGCGCTTGCCCTTGAGGTCCTTGGCGCTTTTGATGCCGGCCTTGCGATTCACATAGAACGAGGCAAAGCGAAACAGCCGCGAGGCATAGACCGGCAAGCCGATGATATCGGAATCCTTGCGCGTGACCTGCGCCGCGAATTTCGCAAAGGATAATTCGGACACGTCCCATTCGCGGTTGAACGTAAAGCGCGAGAATATCTCGTGGTGGCCGAGCGTGAGCCAGTTTGCGTCAATGCCTTCCGCCCGCACCAGACCCAGGCGGAAGTCGCGGAAGTGATCATAATCGGTGGTGGCGATGGTGAGCGGAACGCTCATGACGGCTTCCCGCGCACGATCTTGTGTGAAAACCGACTGCTACATTTCAAAATCATGCGCGCCGCTTTTGCTCGATCTTGTCCCAGATCAGCGCTGCCACGTCCGGTCCACCGAGGTTCTTGATGGCTCGGATGCCGGTCGGCGAGGTGACGTTGATCTCGGTAAGGAAACCGTCGATGACGTCTATGCCAACAAACAACAGGCCGCGCTCACGTAACGCAGGACCGATGCGCTTGCAGATCTCCGATTCACGTTTGGTCAACTCGGTTGCCGCCGGCGCGCCACCGCGCACCATATTGGAACGCAGATCGTCGGGCGCCGGTACGCGGTTGACCGCGCCGGCATATTCGCCATCCACCAGGATAATGCGCTTGTCGCCAAGTTTGATATTGGGCAGGAATTTCTGCACGACCCATTGCTCGCGGAAGGTCACTGAAAACAGATCATACAACGAACCGAAATTGAGATCCTCGCGTGCAAGCCTGAACACTGCCTCGCCGCCTTTGCCATAGAGCGGCTTCATGACGATGTCCCCGTGCTCGGCACGGAACGCCTTGATCTCGACCAGGTCGCGCGTCACCAGCGTCGGCGGCATGAGGTCGGGAAATTCCGTTACGAAGACCTTCTCTGGTGCGTTGCGCACATGGGCCGGGTCGTTGACCACAAGCGTCTTCGGGTGGATGCGCTCAAGCAGGTGTGTCGTCGTCACATAGGCAAGGTCGAACGGCGGGTCCTGGCGCAGCAGCACGACGTCAAATTCCGTGAGCTCCACGCGCCGTGGCTCGTCCAGCGTAAAATGGTCGCCGGCAATGTCACGTACACTCAGGGATTCGATATGGGCAAACACACGGCCGTTGAGCAGAGCCAGCCGGTCGGGCGTATAATATGCAAGCTGGTGACCCCGTTTTTGCGCTTCCAGCAACAGGGCGAAAGTCGAGTCACCTTTAATGTTGATCCGCTGGATCGGATCCATTTGCACCGCGATTTTGAGGCTCATGACGACCTTTGGGCGAACAAAGCGTTAACAATTTATACGCACTATAGCCGCTTCGGGACCAATGTTGCACGGGCCGGGGGGCCAGACTGGTGAATCTGCCGAAGCTTTCGATTGCCGCACGGCTTTACACGATTTTCGCCCTGATGGCTGCGACAACCGTCGCGCTATCCATGGTCGCGGTCTCGAATTCCCGTCATCATGCAACGTTGACCGACGAATTTGAATCGGCGAACGCCGGCAGCTGGAATGTCGAGCGCATCAATGGCCTGATTTACGCGACGGTCATGGAATCGCGCGGCATATATATGTCGGCCGACACCGCCGAGGCCGCCAAATACGCCGACGCCCTACTCAAGGCCACCGACCAGATCAGCGGCGTGATTGGCGATTGGCAACGCAGCGTTCGCAACAGCGACGCGCTCGCATTCAGCAACTTCGCCGTCCGTATCAATGGGTATCAGGACTCGCTATACGCACTTGCCCCGATCGCCAAAAAATCCGGTCCGAAAGCTGCACGCGAATGGGCCGATAAAAATCAGCCGGCCGAAATTCGTGCTGTGCTCAGCAAGGACCTGGCGACACTAAGCGAGCACTATAGTGACACGGCGAGCCAGATCTACACGCAGATCGACGAGGGCATTGACCAAACCGCCTTGTTGCTGACCGTGCTCGCGGGCATCGCGGTTGTGCTGGCGCTCATCGGCGTGGCAATTATTGCGCGCAGCGTCACCGGACCGATTACCGAAATCACTAAAGTGACCGCAGCCGTCGCCGGGGGTGACTCCGCGATTTCCATCCCATTCAGCGATCGCAGCGACGAAATCGGCGCGCTCGCGCGCTCGATCGGCGTGTTTCAGAATGCGATGCGCAACAATGAGGAGCTCAATCGCACAGTTCTCAACAACGCCGATCTGCGAGCAAAACGCCAGCAGCAGATGTCGAACGAAATATCGCAATTCTCCGGCGAAGTGGAAAAAACGCTGGCAGAACTCGGGCGAATTTCAGATGAGATGCTAGCGGCATCAACCCAGCTCGGCGCCGCCGCGGACGATGCATCGAGCAAGACAAAACGCGCGGAAGAAGCCTCATCTGAGGCCTCATCAAATGTGCGCGATATCGCATCGGCTGCGGACGAACTTTCGGCATCGGTCAACGAGATAGATCGCCAGGTCGCGCAGTCCAACGCCATCGCGACCAAGGCGGTCAACGAAGTCGAATCAACGAACATGGCGGTCAAGGAGCTCGACGAGGCTGCGGCCCGCATTGGCGACGTGGTCAAGCTCATCACGGACATTGCCGAGCAAACCAACCTGCTTGCGCTCAACGCCACTATCGAAGCGGCGCGTGCGGGAGAGGCCGGACGCGGTTTCGCCGTGGTCGCCGGCGAGGTGAAGGCGCTGTCGGGTCAAACCAGCCGCGCAACCGAGGAAATCGGGGCGCAGATTGCCGGCATGCAACGCGCGACGCAACGCTCGATCGCGGCAATCACCGGCATCGAACATACGATTCGTGAAATAGGCAATATCAGCAGCGCGATTGCCGCTGCCGTGACCCAGCAGGGCGCCGCAACAAGTGAAATCGCGCGCGGCGTCGAGATTGCCGCCGAGCGCACGGTGGAAACCGCCAACCAGGTCAATCTCGTCGGCACCGCGACCCAGGACACGCGGTCGAGTGCGGCCGCGGTGAAAGCCGTCGCCGATGATCTCGGCGGTGTCGCCAACCGCATCCGGACGCAGGTTGACCAGTTCTTCGAGCGCCTGAGCGCCTGAACCCTAGCCGGTTTCGAACGCGGCCGGGATATGCCGCGGAATTTTTCCTAGCGCCACCAATATTGCGTCAAACCGGATATCGCGAATCATCTCGTCGGGATTTGCAGCCAGCCACACTTCGGCAGCAGCTGCGATGCGCCGTCGCTGTCGCTCATTAATCGACTCCGCAGCGTCATCAAGGCTGGCGCGCGCTTTCACCTCGGCAAACACGAGCAGCCTGCGACGGCGCGCAATGATGTCGATTTCACCGCGCGGGCTTCGCCACCGCCGTGCCAGAATGCGGAATCCCTTTGCGATCAGGAAGGCGGCGGCTCGGCTTTCGGCGGAAATGCCGACCCGAAATGCGGCTTGTCGCTCGGGTCGTGGTGTCGGCTTTAAGGTGCGCTGCTGCCGATCATTTTGCGTCACGATCCGCGTCCCTGGCGAGTGCGAGCGCGCGTTGATAGACCTCGCGCCGCGGAAGGCCTGTCGCCGTTGCCACCTCGGCGACTGCCTCCTTGACCGAAACGCGCGATAGCGCGTTACGCAACAGATCGTCGAGATCCTCCACGTTGCCCTCATCAGCTTCAGGCGGCGCGATCACAATCACAAACTCACCCCGTGTCTCGCCACCTTTGGCATAGTCGCGCGCCAGCGTTGTCAAATCGCCGCGCTTGACCTCCTCATGCAATTTCGTCAGTTCGCGGCAGATCGTGGCAGCCCGCGCGCCCAACGCGTTGGCAAGATCCGCGAGCGCCGCTGCGACGCGCGATCCGCCTTCGAACAAGATCAGCGTCGCCGGGATATTTGCGAGTGCAGCTATGCGTTTTTGACGCGCTCCCTGTTTGGGCGGAAGGAAGCCTTCAAAAAAGAAGCGATCTGTCGGCAATGCCGCAACCGACAGAGCGGCGAGAACGGCAGAGGGACCTGGCGCTGCAATCACCGCATGTCCGGCTTCGCTCGCTTCCCGCACAAGCTTGTAGCCGGGGTCCGAGATCAAGGGCGTCCCTGCGTCCGACACCAACGCGACCGCCTGGCCTTCGGCCAATCGGGCCAGCAGTTTTGGCCGCGCCTGGGCCGCGTTGTGCTCGTGGTAGGGCGTAAGCGGGGTTGCGATTCCATATCGCTCGGTCAGCTTGCGCGTGACGCGCGTATCTTCGCATGCAATGACGTCCGCGCTGGCGAGCAGTTCGAGCGCGCGCAACGTAATGTCGCTCAAATTTCCGATTGGCGTAGCCACCAGATACAGCCCCGGTGCGGGCTTATCCGCCGCAATCGCGGTTCCGAACGGGGCATAGCTGCGGGACCGCATTTTGCTTTCTGTTGCCATGGCCGGCACTCTAGACGTCCAACTTTGACGCGTCATCGGGAACAAATATTTTCGTCTATTCAGGGCCTTAACTTTTGCGGGACAAAATCGACGATACCGGTTACGACTGACACAGAACTGTCGCGTGGGGAGCGACCATGCTGGGTACGTCGCGTGAGGAGGGGGCATTGATGCACGTGTGGGCTCGCACGCGCACGGCTCTGTCTATCGCGACATTCGCAATGCTCCTCGCGGCATGTGCGACCCAGTTTGGTGGCGAGGCCACGGCACCGCAGCCGGGCGAACCGCCGTCTCCGGCGCAGGCGAATGAAGGACAGGTCCGCGTCGGCTTGGTGCTGCCGCTTTCCGCGCAAGGCAATGCCGGCGTCGCGGCACTGTCGATGAAGAATGCCGCCGAGATGGCGCTGGCGGAATTCAAGAGTCCGAACATCCAGCTTCTGGTGAAAGACGACGGTGGCACGCCGCAAGGCGCGCAAGCCGCCGCCCAGCAGGCGATTAATGAAGGTGCGGAAATCATCGTCGGTCCGCTGTTCGCACAATCGGTCAGCGCTGTTGGTCAGGTCGCGCGTGGGCGCAATATTCCGGTGATCGCGTTCTCGACGGACGCGAGCGTGGCTGCGCGCGGTGTCTACCTCCTGAGCTTCCTGCCCGAAACCGACGTGCGGCGAATTGTCGATTTTGCCGTGTCGCGCGGCAAGCGATCATTCGCTGCATTGCTGCCGGACAACGCCTACGGCACCGTGGTGGAGGCCGCCTTCCAGCAGGAAGTATCCCGCCGCGGTGGCCGCGTGGTGGCGCTGGAAAAATACCCGCTCGACGCAAACAGGATGGCGGAGGCCGCCCGTCGCGTCAGTCAGGCCGCGAACCAGGCCGACAGCATTTTCATTCCCGACGGTGCTGACGCTGTACCGCAAGTCGTGCAGGCGCTGACCGCCAGCGGCGTCAACCTCAAGCGTGTGCAACTCCTTGGAACGGGGCTATGGGACGACCCGCGCATCTTCTCGACGGCGGCACTCGACGGCGGCTGGTATGCTGCGCCGGAATCCACCGGCTTCCGTAGTTTCTCGGGGCGTTATCGCGCCCGTTACGGACAAGACCCGGTGCGGACGGCGACGCTTTCCTATGACGCGGTGGCACTCGTTGCGGCGCTGGTGAAGACGCAAGGTCCGCAGCGATTCAGCGAACAGGTGCTGACCAACGCGTCGGGCTTTGCGGGAATCGATGGCGTGTTCAGGTTCCGTCCCGAGGGCCCGAATGAAAGAGGGCTGGCGGTGCTGCGCGTTACGCCGACTGGCGGGCAGGTAATCAGTCCGGCTCCGCATACATTCGCGCCGGGGACCTGAGGTCAGGCCGCGAGATCCGCCACCACTGCATCGAGAAGCGGAAAGCCGCTCTTCGTGACGCGCAAGCGGCCGTCGGCGGTCGTTTCGACGGCACCTTCCTCGCGCAATATCGAAATGCGTTTTGGATCGAGGTTGCGGCCAGACAGCGCGCTGTAGCGCGCGGTGTCGATGCCTTCGGCTAATCGCAGGCCCATCAGGAGATATTCGTCGGCCGCTTCACCTGACGTGAGCTTTTCGTCGACGGTAAAGCCAGCGCCGGTTTCTTCCATCCGCATGAGCCACGCTTCCGGCCGTTTCTCGGTCGCGGTCGCCACCCGACGATCATCGATCGTGAGACGGCCATGCGCGCCGGGTCCGACGCCTGCGTAATCGTGGCCGCGCCAGTAAACCAGGTTGTGACGGCACTCAGCGCCAGGCCGTGCGTGGTTGGAAATCTCGTAGGCGGGCAGGCCGGCTTCCGAGCAAATCGATTGCGTGAGATCGTAAAGGTCGCGCGCGAGATCCTCGTCGGGAACGATCAGTTTGCCGGCCTTGTGCAGGCCGAAGAACGGAGTGTCGGGTTCGATGGTCAATTGATAAAGCGAAAGATGTTCGGCGGCCTCTGCGATGGCGTGCTTGAGCTCGGCTGCCCAGGCATCAAGGGATTGCCGTGGCCGGGCATAAATCAGATCGAACGAGTAACGATCGAAGATCGAGCGGGCGACGGCAACGGCGTCGAGCGCTTCCTGCGCAGTGTGTAAACGTCCGAGCTCTTTCAATGCGGCATCGTCAAGCGCTTGCACACCCAACGAAACGCGGTTGACGCCGGCGGTGCGATATCCGCGAAACCGCGTCGCTTCCACACTGGTGGGATTGGCCTCAAGTGTGACTTCGACGTCAGGGGCGACACTCCAGTGCTTGGCGATAGAATCGAGGATCGTCTGCACTGACGAAGCCTGCATCAGCGATGGTGTGCCACCACCGAAGAATATGCTCGACACGGTGCGGCCCGGTACACGCCCGGCGGTTGCTGCAATCTCGGTTTCATAGGCGCGAAGAAACCGTGCCTCATCGACGCCGCCATGACGAACGTGGCTGTTGAAATCGCAGTACGGGCACTTCGACAGGCAGAACGGCCAGTGCACGTAAACGGCAAAGGGTGATGTTAACAACATGTTAAGCATCATAGTCGGCGCCCATGGTCGCAGCCAGCATAAATGCGTGGCGAAGAATAGAGTTGATTAAAATTGTAACGACCGGGAACAGGCTCAACGCTTGGATAAACACGCTTCGGCCAGTTTCACGAACGCACGCGCACGGTGCGACAGGCCTTTGCCTTTTGGCGGGAGCCCGTGTTTTTCGTCCGCGTTCATTTCGCCGAAGGTACGGTCGAATCCATCGGGACGAAAAAGCGGATCGTAGCCGAAGCCTTTGTCGCCACGCGGCGGCCATACGGCAACGCCGTCAACACGGCCTTCGAACTCTTCGATGTGACCATCCGGCCATGCAAGACAGAGTGCCGCAATGAAATACGCGCGGCGCTGTTCGGGTGTCCTGGCGCCACGCTCGATCAGCAGCGTCTGGATGCGATTCATCGCACCGCGAAAATCCTTGTCAGGCCCCGCCCAACGCGCGGAATGAATACCGGGTTCACCGCCGAGTGCATCGATAACCAGCCCGGAATCATCGGCGAACGCCGTCTTGCCGCTCGCGCGCGCCGCTGCTTCCGCTTTGATACGTGCATTGACCGCGAACGTTTTTCCGGTTTCATCCGGTTCGGACAGACCGAGATCTCCGGCCGATTCCGTGGCAATGCCGAATGGCGCCAGCAGTTCGCGCATTTCTCTCAGCTTGCCTGGATTGTGAGTCGCAATCACAACCGGCCCGGTGAGTTTCCTGCTCACATCACCGCCATTTTTTGCAAGCCAACGAGTTTCTCGATGCCTTTGCGCGCGAGCGCCAGCAAGGTCGTGAACTGGTCTTCGCTGAAGGGAGTTTTTTCGGCGGTTGCCTGGATTTCGACGATGTTGCCTGACCCGGTCATGACGAAATTGGCGTCGGTGTCGGCTTCCGAATCCTCGGCGTAATCGAGGTCAAGCACCGCGGTGCCTTTGCATACGCCGCAGGAGACGGCGGCAATGTGATCGCGCAGCACTTCGGCCTTGATCATATCGCGCGCCTTCATCCAGCTCAGGCAATCGGCAAGCGCGACCCATGCGCCGGTGATCGAAGCCGTCCGTGTGCCGCCATCGGCCTGGATCACATCGCAATCGAGCGTGATCTGGCGCTCGCCCAGCGCGGGCAGGTCGATGACCGAACGCAGGCTGCGCCCGATCAAGCGCTGGATTTCGACGGTACGGCCGCCTTGCTTGCCGGCGCTGGCCTCGCGACGCGTCCGTTCCGAGGTCGCGCGCGGCAGCATCCCGTACTCGGCAGTGACCCAGCCGCGCCCTTGCCCCTTGAGCCAAGGCGGCAGGCGCTCTTCGAGGCTCGCGGTCACCAGGACGTGGGTATCGCCGAATTTCACGAAGCAGGAGCCTTCGGCATATTTGACCACGCCGCGTTCGAGTGAAACGGCACGCAATTCGTCGACTTGTCGGCGGCTCGGCCGCATCGGGCTGCTCCTTCAGGATCGGGCGCACACCTTAACCATACGCCCGGCTTGAACAAGACCGCACTAATGGTCAATTGTTGGCTGGTAGTTTAGGAGTTGGTCCTTGGCCTCCCACGATATCCCGATCGGCGCGACACAGGTGAGCCTGGCGGCTCTCAACGAGCGTTCGCGCGAAATCTTCCGGCAGATTGTCGAGAGTTACCTCACGACAGGCGAGCCGGTGGGGTCACGCAATCTGTCGAGACTGTTGCCGATCGCGCTATCGCCGGCCTCGGTTCGTAACGTGATGTCGGATCTGGAACAGCTCGGACTGATCTACGCGCCGCACACCTCGGCTGGGCGGTTGCCGACCGAGATTGGCCTGAGGTTCTTCGTCGATGCATTGATGCAGGTAGGTGACCTGACGGAACAGGACCGCCGATCGATTGAGGCGCAGATCGCCGGATCGCAATCCGCGAAATCGATAGAAGCCGTGCTGACCGAAGCTTCGCAGATGCTTTCAGGCCTGACGCGCTCGGCCGGCGTTGTGTTGACCGCCAAAATCAACGTGCGACTCAAGCATGTCGAGTTCGTGCGGCTCGAGCCCGAACGCGCGTTGGCAGTTCTGGTTGCAGAAGACGGACAGGTCGAAAACCGCGTGCTGAACGTGCCCGCGGGGCTGCCAACGTCTTCCCTTGTTGAGGCGGCCAATTTTCTCAATTCGCGCATTCGCGGCAAAACGCTCGCCGACTTGCGATCCGAAATCGAACGAACGGTTACGGAAGGCCAGGCTGAACTCGATCAACTCGCACAAAAGGTCATTGCCACAGGCCTTGCAAGTTGGTCAGGCGGCGAAAGCGATGATCGCCAGCTCATTGTGCGCGGGCACGCCAATCTTCTGGAGGATTTGCATGCGCTCGAAGATCTGGAGCGCGTGCGCTCGCTGTTCGATGCGCTGGAAACCAAACGTGGCGTGATTGATCTGTTAGGGCGGGCTGAGCGCGCCGAGGGCGTCAGGATATTCATTGGTTCGGAGAACAAGTTGTTCTCGCTATCCGGTTCCTCGACCATTGTTGCGCCTTACCGTGACAGCCAGGGCCGCATTGTCGGGGTGATTGGGGTAATAGGCCCTACACGGCTCAATTACGCCCGCGTCATCCCCATGGTCGACTACACGGCGCGGGTGGTCAGCCGCCTTCTGACGCCTTAAACGCTTGATTTTTCACGCCGGAGCCCTGATATGCGGGTCATCCGGATATTGCTGAGGATGGATTGAGTACGATGACGGACCCGACCGCCCGCCAGGCCGAGACCATGGCTGCCGACGCTGACAATACTACGGCGCCCGAGGCGGCTGATTCCAAGGCCGATTCCAAGGCTGATTCCAAGGCCGATTTCTTGGCCGAGGCCAAGCGCGAAGCCGCCGAGTTCAAGGACAAACTGCTGCGCACGCTTGCCGAAATGGAGAACCTGCGCAAACGGACCGAGCGCGAAGTTCTTGACGCGCGGGTGTATGGTATCGCCGGCTTTGCACGCGATGTATTGGCAGTTGCCGACAATATGCATCGTGCACTTGCGGCGATCGGACCCGAATTACGTGAAGCCGCCGACGCCAAGGTAAAGGCGCTTATTGAAGGCGTCGAACTCACCGAACGTGAGTTATTGAAAAGCCTGGAAAAAAATGGCGTGAAGAAATTCTCGCCGGAGGGCGAGAAATTTGATCCCAACGTGCATCAGGCGATGTACGAAGTCCCCACGTCAGATCTGCCGCCCGGCCAGGTCGCGCAAGTCATCCAGGCCGGTTACATGATTGGTGATCGGGTGCTGCGCCCGGCCATGGTGGCGGTGAGTAAGGCCGCTCCGAGACCAACGGCTTCCGCCAACGATGCCTGACGAGCGCTCCAAATAGTCACTCACCGCGACTCGATGCCATCGCGAACCGTTCGGAAGCGGCCGAACGATTGGTCCCATTTATCCGCCGGGCTCACCGCGATCACGCGCAAATAGCCGCTGGCGCCAAAACGAATCCATTGCACCATAGTGACGGGGTCACCAGCGGGACCTTTTCCTTGCGCTCTGATTTCATGACCGGGCGCGCCGCCGATCCGCATCGGCTCGGCCGACTGCAGGGAAAGGTCACGCACGGGCGCCGACGCCATCAGGTCACGGGCGAAACGCGGGCGATCGCCCGCTTCCGCAGGTCCGCCGCGTTCCACAGATATGACCATGAACGGCTGCGGGGCGGTGTTATCGCCCGTTGTGTCAGCGAGGATGACGCCCCCGGTGGGGGATATTTGTGCGACACGAAAGCCGGCGAGATCGCCAAGCTTGAAGGGCAGGAGCGCAAGCTGCTCCTGAACCGGGCTCGGCCTGAACGTGACGCTTGCGAGCGCCTTGCGAACGATTGCATCCGAATAGACTGAGAGGGCACTCTCAGGCACCTCCACATTGATGAGTGCTGTGAGATTTTGGACGGATCCGCCAACGGCCTGTGCCAGAAGCGACCAGCGATGTACCGCGACGCCATTTTGGCGGCCGGTGCCACTAATCAAAAATCCAATGCCGCTTTCAAAAGGGAAGCTCTCGCGCTTCGGCTGCTCAACATCTTGCTGGATCTTGTTGAATACTGCGGTCTCGAGCTCCTGGTAGGCGCTCAATGGCAGATCAAGAATTGCAATGATGGCATTGTGCTCCGTGTCCTCAAACCCGGGAAAACGCGAGCTTGGGCTCATACCCACCGGGGGCTCCAGGCCAACCCGCAGGCCGGCCGGGAAAACCGGGTCGGCGATGGCGCCCGGCGCGAGGCTTGCCAGGGTTGCCCCGGCCAATAGGACGTAAACAAATAGTCGGCGGAGCATGAGCACCACGGCCTTTCAGGGGAAATGGGATGCATGTGCCTAGCCGCCCCCGCCCAAGGCGGCAATGCCCCGATAACCATCAGGACGACGTGGGGCCGTTGCCTCGCGATTTCGTGACCGCCTGTCTTGCGGCCTTAGGGGGCCCTCCTATATGAGCCATAAGCCGCGAAAACGCGGCGAATCGCGTATCCAGGGGGCTGGATCGGGGGTCTGCGGATGAGCCGCTGACATTCCCACTCGGGCGCCAAGCGGCCCGACCGGCCTGCCGCAATTGAGAGGAAAAACCATGGGCAAGGTCATCGGCATAGACCTCGGCACCACCAATTCGTGCGTCGCCGTCATGGAAGGCAAGACGCCAAAAGTTATCGAGAACGCCGAAGGCATGCGCACGACGCCTTCGATCGTCGCCTTTACCGACGACGGGGAACGTCTCGTCGGCCAGCCGGCCAAGCGCCAGGCGGTCACCAATCCGGAAAAGACCATCTTCGCGGTGAAGCGGCTGATTGGCCGCCGCTACGACGATCCGATGGTCGAAAAGGACAAGAAGCTCGTCCCCTACAAGATTGCCAAAGCTTCGAATGGCGATGCATGGGTCGAGGAAGACGGCAAGCAATATTCACCCTCGCAAATCTCCGCCTTCATCTTGCAGAAGATGAAGGAGACGGCGGAAGCACATCTCGGGCAGAAGGTCGAACAGGCCGTCATCACCGTTCCGGCCTATTTCAATGACGCTCAGCGTCAGGCTACCAAGGATGCCGGCAAGATTGCCGGCCTCGAAGTCCTGCGCATCATCAACGAGCCGACAGCGGCCGCGCTTGCTTATGGCCTCGACAAGCAGAAGACCGGCACCATCGCGGTCTATGACCTGGGTGGCGGCACGTTCGATATCTCGATTCTCGAAATCGGCGATGGCGTGTTCGAAGTGAAGTCCACGAACGGCGATACGTTCCTGGGCGGCGAAGACTTCGACATGCGGCTGGTGAATTATCTGGCCGACGAATTCCAGAAAGAACAGGGCATCGACCTGCGCAAGGACAAGCTCGCGCTGCAGCGGCTGAAGGAATCGGCTGAAAAGGCCAAGATCGAGCTGTCGTCAACCACGCAGACAGAGATCAATCTGCCGTTCATCACCGCGGATGCTTCGGGTCCGAAGCATCTGACGATGAAGCTCACCCGCGCCAAGTTCGAAGCGCTGGTCGACGACCTCATCCAGAAGACGATTCAACCCTGCAAGCAGGCCATCAAGGATGCCGGCATCGCTGCCGCGCAGATCAACGAGGTCGTGCTGGTCGGCGGCATGACGCGCATGCCGAAGGTGCAGGAAGTCGTGAAGCAGCTGTTTGGCAAGGAGCCGCACAAGGGCGTCAACCCGGATGAAGTGGTCGCCATCGGCGCCGCCATCCAGGCCGGCGTGCTTGCGGGCGACGTCAAGGACGTGCTGTTGCTCGACGTGACGCCGCTTTCGCTCGGCATCGAGACGCTGGGCGGCGTGTTTACACGCATCATCGACCGCAACACCACAATTCCCACCAAGAAATCGCAGGTCTTCTCCACGGCCGAGGATAGTCAGAACGCGGTCACCATCCGCGTATTCCAGGGCGAGCGCGAGATGGCTGCCGACAATAAAATTCTCGGCCAGTTCGACCTGGTCGGCATCCCACCGGCGCCGCGCGGCGTCCCGCAGATCGAGGTCACGTTCGACATCGATGCGAACGGTATCGTCAACGTCCAGGCCAAGGACAAGGCCACGGGCAAGGAGCAGCAGATCCGCATCCAGGCCTCGGGCGGCTTGTCCGAATCCGATATCGAAAAGATGGTCAAGGACGCAGAAGCGCACGCCGAAGAGGATAAGAAGCGCAAAGCTGCAGTTGAGGCCAAGAACCATGCCGAGGCGCTGGTGCATTCCACCGAGAAAGCGTTGTCCGAGCATGGTTCGAAGGTCGGCGATGCCGAACGCAGCGCGATCGAGAACGCGATTGCAGATCTGAAAGAAGCGCTGAAAGGCGACGATGCAACGGCCATCCAGGCCAAGACCAATACGCTTGCGCAGGCTTCGATGAAGCTGGGCGAAGCCATGTACAAGCAGCAACAGGAAGGCGCTCCTGGCGCTCCTGGCGCGCCCGGTGCTGATGGCGATGGTTCAGCCGAAAAGAAGGAAGACGTGGTCGACGCGGAATTCACTGAAGTCGACGACGACAAAAAGAAATCCGCCTGATTGCAGGGCGTAAGCCATGCGCGGGTCATTCGCAATTGCTGCCACCCCCGGGCTTAGGTCCGGGGGTGCATCTTTGCAGGGGCCACGGGTGGCCGAATCAAGTACGGCTGTCCCCGCGCGGTGAATTAGGGCGGTACCTGGATGTCCAAGCGCGACTACTACGAGGTCCTGGGCGTTACCCGCACCTGCACTGAGGTTGACCTCAAGGCGGCGTTTCGCAAGCTCGCCATGCAGCATCATCCGGATCGCAATCCGGGCGACAAGGACTGCGAACACCGCTTCAAGGAAATCAACGAAGCCTATGACGTGCTCAAGGACGGCGACAAGCGCGCCGCCTATGACCGTTTCGGCCACGCAGCTTTCGAACACGGTGGCATGGGTGGTGGGGCACATGGCTTCGGCGCCGATTTCGGCTCTACCTTTGCAGATATTTTTGAGGGCATCTTCGGCATGGGGTCCGCGCGTGGCCGCGGGACCGGCCGTGAGCGCGGCTCAGACCTTCGCTACAATATGGAAATCAGCCTCGACGAGGCATTTACCGGCAAGACTGCGCAGATTCGCATCCCGACTTCGGTCACCTGCGAAGCTTGCTCCGGCAGCGGTGCAAAGGCCGGTACAAAACCAAAACAGTGCGCGACCTGTGGCGGAGCCGGTAAAATCCGGCATGCGCAGGGCTTTTTCACATTGGAGCGCACCTGCCCGACCTGCCAGGGCCGCGGACAGGTCATCGACGACCCCTGCAAGGTTTGCGGCGGGGGCGGGCGTGTCACGCGCGAGCGCACGCTTTCGGTCAACATCCCGACTGGGGTCGAGGACGGAACCCGCATTCGTCTGGCCGGCGAAGGCGAGGCCGGCTTGCGCGGTGGCCCACCCGGTGACCTCTATATTTTTCTGGAAGTCGCTCCGCACGAGTTTTTCCAGCGCGATGGAGCCGATTTGCACTGCCGTGTGCCGATCTCCATGGCCAGCGCGGCGCTCGGGGGCGAATTCGAGGTGCCGGCGATCGATGGCAGCAAAGCACGGGTTAAGGTCCCGTCAGGGACGCAGACCGGGCGGCGCTTCCGCATCGCGGGTAAGGGCATGCCGGTGCTGCGTGCGAAACAAACCGGCGACATGTACGTTCAAGTAGCGGTGGAGACGCCGCAGAACCTGACTAAACGCCAGCGCGAATTGCTGGCCGAGTTCGAAAAGCTGTCGTCCGAGGAGACTCAGCCCGAATCGGCCGGTTTCTTCAGTCGAGTCAAAGAGTTTCTTGACGGTCTTGGAAGCCGGGGCAGCCAATCAGGGTAACCCATCTTGACCCCCTGCCTTGGTCCCTATACCCGTGGATGCTGCGGCGGGGCCCGCCGCGTGTAAGGCGTGACCTCGCAAATATGCCATCACCCTCAATCGCCCGAGCCGAAAAAAAGAGCCTGCGTCTCGATGACGAGATGCAGTTCATCCGTACCTGGATGGAAAAGCCAATCTCGACCGGCGCGGTGATGCCATCGAGCCGTGCGCTCGCCCGCGCCATGGCGCGCTACGTCGACCCCAATTCGACCGGCCCGGTCATCGAACTCGGCCCCGGCACCGGCCCGGTGACGGAGGCGCTCGTCCGGCACGGGGTTGACCCGGCACGGCTGGTCCTTGTCGAATTCAATCCTGATTTCTGCCGGCTGTTGCGCACGCGTTATCCGGCGGCGACGGTCGTGCAAGGCGACGCCTACCGATTGCGGCGTCTGCTGGAAAACTACGTCGACGAACCCGCCGCAGCGGTTGTCTCGGGTCTGCCGCTCGTCACCAAGCCGCTGCGTACCCGGTTGCGTCTGATTTCCGATGCAATGACGCTGCTCGCTGACGGCGCGCCGTTCGTGCAATTCACCTACGCGATGCTGCCGCCGATTCCAAAAGAGCTTTCCGGTATCCGCGCGGAAGCATCGGAGCTGATCTGGATGAACCTGCCGCCCGCGCGCGTGTGGGTCTATCGCGGCCGCTGATGGTGTGGTGTCATCGCCCGCGAAAGCGGAGTCGCTGATGCCGATCCCCAAAATCCTCGTTCTGCCCGGCTCGACCCGCATCGGCTCGTACAACGTCAAGCTCGCGGCATTGGCGGCGAAAGAACTGACGCTGCTCGACATCGACGTCACCCGGATCTCGCTCGCCGACTATCCGCTGCCGATCTACGAGGCCGATCTCGACGTGCGCGCCGGTCAGCCGGCCAACGCCCTCAAGCTCAAACAGATGATCATGGCGCACCAGGGCGTGTTCATCGCCAGTCCCGAATACAGCGCATCGGTGACGCCGCTTCTTAAAAACGCAATCGACTGGGTGTCACGCGTGCGCGAACGCGGCGATCCGACTTATGCCGCCTTCAAGGGCCGCGCATTCGCAATTGCGTCAGCGTCGCCCGGTCGCGCGGGCGGATTGCGCTCGCTGATGGCGTTGCGGCAAATTCTCGAACTCGGCTGTGGTGCGCTGGTGATCCCCGAGCAGGTGGCAATCCAGCGTGCAGAAAGCGCATTCGATAGCATGGACAATATTGCCGATGCGGGTACCGCCAATCTGTTTCGTACCGAGCTCGAGCGTCTGGTAGAAATGGCGCGGTTAATGGCGCGAGGAGGGTGACCTTTGCCGTTGGATGCGCGGGAAAGACTGATCGTGGCTCTCGATGTGCCGTCGGTGGCGTCAGCCGAAGCGATGGTGGCGAAGCTTGGCGATTCCGTGTGGTTTTACAAAATCGGATATCAGCTCGCATTCGCAGGCGGTTTGCCTTTCGCGGCGGGATTGATCGCAGCCGGCAAGCAAGTATTTCTCGATCTCAAGTTGCACGATATCGGCAACACAGTGACCAAGGGGGTCGAGAGCGTTGCCGAATTGGGCGCGACATTCCTGACCGTGCACGCCTATCCGCAAACCATGAAGGCGGCCGTTGAAGGCAAGCAGGGTTCAAGGCTGCGTATTCTCGCGGTGACCGTGCTGACGTCATATGACGATGCCGATCTTGCCGCCGCGGGCTATGAGATGAACGTCAAGGAATTGGCGGCTGCGCGAGCGGCGCAGGCGCGCGACACCGGGGTCGACGGACTTGTTTGTTCGGCGGAGGAAGCGGCGAACCTGCGCGACATTGCTGGACCCGGCATGGTGCTGGTCACGCCCGGGATCAGGCCGGCCGGTAGCGCGCAGGGCGATCAAAAACGCATCATGACGCCCGCCCGCGCCATCGCCGCGGGCGCGGATTACCTGGTCGTCGGCCGCCCAATCGTGGAAGCGCGCGATCCCAAGGCGGCTGCCGATGCGATCGTTGCGGAAATTGATCAAGTTGCCGTGTAAGAGGGGGACGCGATATGGCGAAAGGATATTGGGTCGCAAACATCGATGTGACCAATATGGACGGCTACAAAGCCTATGTCGCCGCCAACGCCGTTCCGTTCCGGCAATACGGTGCCAGATTTCTGACCCGCGGCGGTAAGTCGGAAGCCGTGGAGGGCAAGTTGCGCTCGCGCGTGGTGGTGATTGAATTTCCCAGCTACGAGGCGGCGCTGCAATGCTATCGCTCGGACGAGTACCAAAAGGCCAAGGCTCTGCGCATGGGCCATGGGGTCGGCGAGATAGTCGTCGTTGAGGGCTACGACGGTCCGCAGCCGTAGTGCGTTTTGCCAATTCCCGCGCTATACCGACGCCCAAGTTTCAGGAGTTGGACCCGGAGTTCGACCTATGGCCGAGATGCGGCTCGTGGTTGCCGGCGCCGGCGGGCGGATGGGCCGCACGCTGGTCAAGGCGATCGCCGACAGCAAGGATTTTGCGCTCGCGGGCGCCCTCGAGGACGCGCGCTCGCCGCTGCTCGGCTGGGACGCCGGCGTGCTCGCCGGCCTGCCGGAGAACGGCATCAAGCTTACCAGCGACGCTGCGGCCGTGCTTGCGAAGGCCGACGGCATCATCGATTTCACCGCGCCGGTAGCCACCATCGCCTTTGCCGCGATCGCGGCCAAGGCCGGCAAGGTGCATATCGTCGGCACCACGGGCTTGAGCGCGGCTGACGAGGCTAAAATCAAGGATGCCGCCAGGAGCGCGGTCATCATCAAGTCCGGCAATATGAGCCTCGGCGTCAATCTGCTGGCGGCGCTGGTGAAGCGTGTCGCCAAGACGCTCGACACATCATTCGATATCGAAATTCTGGAAATGCATCACAACCAGAAGGTCGATGCGCCATCCGGCACGGCGCTGATGCTTGGCCGAGCGGCGGCGGAAGGCCGCGGTATCGATCTCGACAAGAACTCGGTGCGTAGCCGGGACGGCAATACCGGCGCACGCCATACCGGTGACATCGGTTTTGCGAATTTGCGCGGCGGCAGCGTGGTCGGCGAACACAGCGTGATCTTTGCCGGTCCGGCCGAACGCATCGAACTCGCGCACAAGGCCGAAGACCGCATGATCTTCGCGCGTGGCGCGCTGCACGCGGCGGCCTGGGGTCGCAAGCAAAAGCCGGGACTTTATTCGATGACGGACGTTCTGGGATTGAAGGATTTCTGAGGGCAGCAATGACCGATCGTCTTCTCGTGCTCGTACGCCACGGCCAGAGCGACTGGAATCTCAAAAACCTGTTTACCGGCTGGCGCGATGTCGATTTGACCGACAAGGGCGTCAACGAAGCGCGCGAGGCTGGCCGCAAGTTGAAGGCGCAGGGAATCAAGTTCGATGTCGCTTTTACATCTGCGCTCAAGCGCGCGCAGCGCACGCTCGACCTGATGCTCGGCGAATTGGATCAGACCGCTATCCCGGTATTCAAGGACCAGGCATTAAACGAACGCGACTACGGTGATCTCGTCGGCCTCAATAAAGATGACGCGCGCAAAAAATGGGGCGAGGAGCAGGTTCATATCTGGCGCCGCTCTTACGATATCGCGCCGCCCGGCGGGGAATCGCTGCGCGACACCGCCGCGCGCGTTTTGCCTTACTACATCCGGGAAATCCTGCCGCGGGTGCTGCGTGGCGAGCGCGTGCTGGTGGCGGCGCACGGCAATTCGTTGCGCGCTTTGGTGATGGTGCTCGACAAGCACACGCCCGAAACCATCACGAAGCTCAATCTGGATACCGGCGTGCCGATGATCTACCGGCTCAACGCCGATTCCACGGTCGCCTCGAAACTCGATCTGGCCGCGTAACTACGCCGCCGCCATCCCGGCTTCCCAGCCGAGGATCGCGCGCTTGCGCGTGAGGCCCCAATGATAGCCGGTGAGTTCACCGCTCTTGCCGATCACGCGATGGCACGGCACCACGAAACATATTGGATTTTTGCCAACCGCCGCACCAACAGCGCGCGCAGCTTTCGGCGAGCCGGCCCGCGCGGCGAGGTCGGAATAAGTGGTGAGGTGGCCCATCGGGATGTCGAGCAATTTTTCCCAGACGCGCACTTCGAAGTCCGTGCCGATCATCACCACCCGTAATGGCTGATCTTTGCGCCAAAGTGACGGGTCGAAGATGCGCCGCGCTGTCGCCGCTGTTGCCGCAAAATCTTCCACGTAATGTGCTCTCGGCCAGCGGCTGCGCATGTCTTTGAGCGCGGAGCGCTCTTTGCCTGCATCGGCGAGTGCAAGGCCTGCCAGCCCGCGCGGCGTGATCATCACCAGCGCCATGCCGAAGGGGCAGGGATGATATCCGTAGGTGATCGTGAGACCCTCCCCGCCGCTCTTCCATTCGCCTGGCGACATCGCCTCGTGGGTCACAAATAAATCGTGCAGGCGACCGGGGCCGGACAACCCTACTTCATAGGCCGTGTCCAGAACGCTCGCAGAGGAGCGCAGCAGCTCGCGTGCGCTGTTAAGCGTCAAGGCTTGCAGGAAGGCCTTCGGCGTCAGCCCGCACCAGCGACGGAACAGGTGATGCAGGTCGGTCGGAGTTACGCCAGCCGCATCCGCGATGACGTCGATTTCCGGTTGGGCGCGCCAGTTTCCGCGAATATGGGCGATTGCGCGCCGGACAATGTCGTAGTCCGCAGCCGCGGTTGAGAGCGGCGCGAACTCGGTGAAGCGGTCGGTCAATGTCGATTTTGCCAGTGTCATGTTCATGACCGCTATCTAGGGCGATTGGCGGAGCACAACCACCCGATTTCTGCCTATTCAAATACGGTTCGGGTAGGCCCGCGCCGGGCTTCATTCAGGGCGTTTCCGAGTTCCTTTGCGAAATTGGCCTTTTCATCGGGCCCGAGGAACGTGGCTATCGACAGCTTACGGCCGCGCGACACCAGAAAAAGCCGGTCGATGCCGAATTCATCCAATTCGACCTTGTCGAGCTGCACCCAAAGCGGATTGAGCACCCATTCCCGGGCGCGCCCCAGATGGCTGACTTTACGGACCTTCAGGGCGGATGATGTCACCGTCACCTGCTCGTAAGCCTCGGCGTGGCGATAGTTGAGGCGAAAAGCCCAATACAGCAACAGCACGTCGAGGCCAAAAAAGCCGAACACGGGCCAGGCGCCGACGACAAGAAAGAGGACGCCAGTGACGAAGCTGACACCGCCGAACAGCAACATCAAAACCAGGAATCCGATCTGGCCGAGCGAACGGTGAGGCGTCAGCGTCGCTGAAAAGATCGTGGGTTCGAGATCGTCGGCGTTGTCCGCGGTCATTGCGCTCAGTATACCGGAATCATGGCGAAAAAAACCGCTCGCAAGGCATCGGCGAAGCCGCGTAAGAAAAAACCGCGCAAAGCGCCGCGCGCGCAGGTAAAGCCAGCCCGCAAGCGCGCAGCAGCCGACAACAAGGCTGCGGCGGGGGCATTGCCGCAATGGACACCCGCGCAAATCGAGGAAGCATTCCGCCGCTTCAAGGCCGCAAACCCGGAGCCGAAGACGGAGCTGCAACACATCAATCCCTTTACGCTGCTGGTCGCGGTGGTGTTGTCCGCGCAGGCAACGGATGCCGGCGTTAACAAGGCAACGCCGGCGCTTTTTGCGCTCGCCGATACACCGGAAAAAATGGCAGCGCTCGGTGAAGACCGGGTGCGCGACCTGATCAAGACCATCGGTCTGTTCCGCAACAAGGCCAAGAATGTCGTCGCGCTGTCGCAGATACTCATTGCCGAACACGCGGGGCAGGTGCCGCGTTCGCGCGAGCAGTTGGAGGCTTTGCCTGGCGTCGGTCGCAAGACCGCGAATGTCGTACTTAATGTTGCCTTCGGCGAGCCAACGATTGCGGTCGACACCCATATTTTCCGTGTCGGCAACCGCACGGGGCTCGCAACCGGTAAAACGCCGTTCGACGTCGAAACAAAGCTAGATCAGGTGGTTCCGGCAAAATACAAACAGCATGCTCACCATTGGCTTATCCTGCACGGGCGCTACACTTGTATCGCGCGCAAGCCGTTGTGCGAGAAATGTATCATCGCCGATCTGTGCCAATGGCCCGGCAAGACGGTTGTATAAGGCGACAGTAGCCTGGGAGAGTGCGTATGGAAGGCTCCGGGATCGTGGGGACCGCCGAGTACAATCGCCGGGATACCAATGAAATCCTTCGCCGCGCCGGGCTGCCGGCAAATGCCTCTACGGCATGGGTCAAAGCGCGCCCGCGCGTGAATGGCGCCTTTAAACGCGACAGTGCTGCAGGGACGAAATTCTGGCAGCACGGCGCCGGCCTTTTGGAAAAATTGCCGAAAAAGCCAAAGCGCACGCCCGAGCAACAGCTTGCCGCCGACATACTCTTATCGGAAGGACGTCGCACGCGGGAAGAATATCTGATCCGCCACGCCGAAGCGATCTATCGAAAGCTCACCAAAAATCTTTCAGAATTTCGGCGTGTCGATGAATTGGCATATGGTACCGCGAAATTAATCCCGGGATTGACGCCGAACAAGAAACAGGTCGACGCCGAAAGCGCGTTGATGCAAAGCGAGAAAGACGGCGTCGAAGTCGACCAGGGTATTTTCCTCGCCCAAGTGCTAGCCGTCCCTCACACGGGGTTGCATCTCTGCGAAGCCATGCTGATGCCAAAACCGGAGGCACTGGAGCGCTGCGCAGAATTCATCAAGAATGGTGTGATCGACTTCGGCCCTGCGCGCGTCGAACGGCAGGGCAAGGCCGCCGTGGTCACCGTCAACAATCCGCGCTTTCTCAATGCCGAAGATGATGACACGCTCGACGATACCGAGACCGCGGCCGACATCGCTATCCTCGACCCGCTGAGCGAAATCTGCGTGCTCCGCGGCGCCGTGGTGGATCATCCGAAATATAAAGGCCGCAAGATTTTCTCCGCCGGCATCAATCTCACGCACCTCTATCGCGGTAAGATTCCCTTTCTTTGGTACATCCGCCGCGACATGGGCGTCGTGAACAAGATGTTTCGCGGGCTGGCGATGGGCAGCGCCAGTCCCGATGAAGTCTATGGCGGCACGCGGGAAAAGCCGTGGGTCGCCCAGCTCGACGTATTCGCCATCGGCGGCGGCTGCCAGTACTTGCTGGCGATGGACTATGTGGTGGCGGGGAGCGACGCCTACATGACGCTGCCGGCGCGCAAGGAGGGCATCATTCCGGGCGCTGCCAATTTGCGTTTCCCGCGCTTCGTGGGCCCGCGCATCGCGCGGCAGGCAATTCTGATGGGCAAGCGAATCGAGTGCGACTCCCCGGAAGGGCACATGGTCTGCGACGTTGTCGTTCCACCCGCCGAGGTGGAGCGGACGGTGATGAAGGTGTGCGACGATTTCACCAGTTCCGGCGTGGTCAGCGCCGCCAGCAATCGGCGCGCCTTGCGGGTTGGCGAAGAACCATTCGACACTTTCCGCCGTTACATGGCGACCTATTGCCGCGAACAGGCCTACTGCCATTTCAGCCCGGCATTGATCGCCAACCTCGAAAAACATTGGAACGCCGCGCAGCGAAAGATCTAGCGCAAGAAAACTGGTCGGGGGACGTATGCCGCGATTGCAGCTCAAAGGCGTCAATCTCACGCCGCGCCGTGAGGCTTTCGATGCGATCGAGATTGCCTCACGCGATGAGATTTCCGCACTTCAAGTCAAACGGCTCAAAGCGACGCTCAATCATGCCTACAACAACGTTGCGCACTACAAAAAAAGTTTCGAGAAGGCGGGCATTCACCCCGACGATCTGAAGTCCCTCGACGATCTGCAGAAATTCCCGTTCACGACCAAAGACCATTTGCGCAATCACTACCCGTTCGGAATGTTCGCCATCCCGCGTGATCAGGTCCTGCGCGTGCATGCCTCGTCGGGCACCACCGGCAAGGCGACCGTTGTCGGCTATAGCCGGCGCGATATCGACACCTGGGCCGATGTTATGGCGCGTTCGATGCGTGCGGCGGGTTGCCAGTCCGGCATGCTGGTGCAGAATTCCTACGGCTATGGCCTGTTCACCGGTGGCATAGGCTTTCATTATGGCGCCGAGCGGCTGGGGCTGACGGTCGTGCCGGTGTCCGGTGGCATGACCGAGCGACAGGTGCGCCTGATCCTGGATTTCAAGCCAGATATTATTTTCGTGACGCCCAGCTATTTGCTGGCGATTCTCGATGAGTTTCACGCCCAGGGGGTCGATCCGCGCCAATCCTCGCTCAAGATCGCGATGTGCGGGGCCGAGCCCTGGACCAATGCCATGCGAGCCGAAATTGAGGATGCGTTCGATCTGCACGCCATCGACAATTACGGGCTTTCCGAGATCATCGGACCGGGCGTGTCTTGCGAATGTATCGAGAGCAAGGATGGCCCGCACATTTGGGAAGATCATTTCTATCCGGAGGTGATCGATCCTGCGACCGGCAAGGTGCTGCCGGACGGCGAAGTTGGCGAACTGGTTTTCACCACGTTGACCAAAGAAGCGATGCCGATCGTGCGCTATCGCACGCGCGACCTCTCGCGTTTGCTGCCGGGCACGGCGCGCTCGATGCGCAGAATGGAAAAGGTTGCCGGCAGATCCGATGACATGATGATTGTGCGTGGCGTCAATGTATTTCCAAGCCAGATCGAGGAGATCATTCTCAAGGACGAGCGGCTGGCGCCCCATTTTGTGATCGAGTTGCGCCGCGCCGAGCGGCTCGACGAAATCACGGTGGTGGTGGAGGCGCGGGCAGATGCCGACAGCGGTGTATTCGCCGCGTGCGACCGTGACCTCGCTCACCACATCAAGGAATTGATGGGTGTAACGGCAACTGTTCGCACGGTGAAACCCGGCACGGTGGAGCGTTCCCTCGGCAAGGCCAAGCGGGTCATCGATCTCCGCTCGAAAAACTGACGATCATCGCGTGGGTTCGATCAGTTGCGGGCGAGCGCCAGACAGCTTTTTGTGCACGTGCACCATGAAGGCCATGGCAAATATGGGCGTTGCGAGATTGACAATAGGAATTGATACGAATACCGCGACAACCATTCCCGCAAGAAAAACATAGACGGCCTTGCTTTTGCGCAGGGCCTTTGCTTCGTGCGGCGGACGAAAGCGCATGGCCGCCAGCTCGAAATATTCCCGGCCGAGCAGGTAGGAGTTCGCGAGGAACAAAATAATAATGCCGAGCCCGGCAAAAAAGATGAACGGCAGCGCGCAGAGATAGACCACCAGCGCCATTGCGGCAAAACTCACGCCCTCGATCAATGCACGGAAAAACGGCAGAGCCCGTCCAGGCGGCTCGGCCGGGTAGTGTTCCCGCTCGACGGCGTCGGCGACCTCATCAACAAAAAAGCTGCCGACGAAAGCGGTGACCACCGGCATCAAAAACAGCGCGCCGGTGATGATGCCCAGGCTCGCCATGATCGACAGGATCCAGGCGAGCGCGGACCAGACCGCGTGCGGGGCAAACCCGGTTGCCTGTTCGGCCCAATTGGCGCCTGTTTCCGCCCATGCTGCCAGCACACGTTGCATGAGAATGCCGATGATAACGATGAGGATCAGCGCCAGGCCGACGGCCTTGAGCAGCACATGCCGCAAGGCGGGGGTGAACATCTGCGTGAGGGATTTGATGGCGCCGTCGATCATGCCGGCACAGTTAGTGCTGGCCGTGGCGCAGGGCAAGGCCGGTTATACGACGGGCGTGAGATCGTCGTCGGCCGGCACCAGCGCGACGATTTCGTCGGCGTCAGGGGCTGGCAAATCCCTCCAGGCCATCGCCTTGTAGTCGAAGCCACGCACGATGGTCGGCTTCACCACCTCGAAATAGGGGGAAATGTCGAAATCGCGCGGCGCGTATAGGGAGGAATGGCGGATTTCGAGAATTTCCTCGCGTGCCGCTTCGCTCTCAAGTCGCGTGATTTTCGGCAGGATCGGATAGCGCACGGTTTCGAACGCCTGCGCAATCAGCGCGGAGCATATGATCCGCGTCGGATGGCCGGAGCCGAGCGCGATCATGCGGCGGCGCCACCGTTGCGGCACCGGCAGCGGAAACAGATAGCGCAACAGATCAATGACGTTCTTGAGGTCGTAGTCGAAACCAATACGTTCGGCTGCATAGGCGCAAACCCGCGCGCGGTCTTCGTCGTCGAGCTGGGTCGGGCGGCAAATGCGGGTGTGAAAGCGCGCGTATTTCGATAGCGGCGCCGCGACGACGCCTTGCCCGATATTGGCCTCGACCAGCACCAGCGGCTCGCCGTC
>Ga0265325_10000015_pt1 | contig 131113 bp, 126 predicted proteins | sample 41420metaG_FD_202090 | JGI IMG/M metagenome (GOLD analysis project Ga0265325, IMG submission 202090) | Rhizosphere microbial communities from Carex aquatilis grown in University of Washington, Seatle, WA, United States - 4-14-20 metaG | ecosystem: Host-associated > Plants > Roots >...
CCGGCCAGGAAGACCCGACGCACTTGTCCGGCGGGGAAGCGCGGCGGGCATCGCTCGCGCGCGTCCTGGCGCCGTCGCCCGACATCCTGCTTCTGGACGAGCCGACCAATCATCTTGATCTCACCACCATCGAGTGGCTGGAGCGCGACCTCGACGGCCGCCGCACCGCCCTGGTGATCATCAGCCACGATCGCCGTTTTCTCTCGACGCTGTCGCGGTCAACGGTCTGGCTCGACCGCGGCTGCACGCGCCGCATCGAACGCGGCTTTGCCCATTTCGAGGAATGGCGCGATATGCTGCTGGCCGAGGAGGAGCGCGAGCAGCACAAGCTCGCGCGCAAGATCGTCGCCGAAGAGCACTGGATGCGTTATGGCGTCAGCGGACGGCGCAAGCGCAACATGCGGCGGGTCGGGCAGCTGCAGGCGTTGCGCGAGGCGCGCCGCAGTTATCGTGCTACGGCCGGCGACGCCAACATCACCGCGGCTACGGCGGCGCCATCGGGCGCATTGGTGATCGAGGCGAAGGGGATCAGCAAGAGCTACGGTAGCCGCACGATCGTCAGCGACTTTTCAACCCGTATTCAGCGTGGCGATCGTATCGGCATCGTAGGACCCAACGGCAGCGGCAAGACCACGCTGATCAGCCTGCTGACCGGCGCGCTGGCGCCGGACACCGGAAGCGTGCGGCTCGGCTCGACGCTGGCCATCGCCACGCTCGATCAGCATCGCGACAGCCTGGACGCCAATATCACCGTCAAGCAGGCGCTCACGGGCGGCGAGGGCGACACCGTCTCGGTCAACGGCGTCGGCAAGCACGTCGTCAGCTACATGAAGGATTTTCTGTTTTCGGCCGAGCAGGCGCGCACCCCGCTCGGCAAGCTGTCGGGCGGCGAACGCGGCCGCCTGATGCTGGCGCAGGTCCTGGCCAAGCCGTCCAACCTGCTGGTGCTGGACGAGCCGACCAACGATCTCGACATGGAGACGCTCGACGTACTCGAGGACATGCTGGGCGAATATCCCGGCACGGTGCTGTTGATCAGCCACGACCGCGATTTTCTCGATCGGCTGGTGAGCGGCGTGTTCGCGCCGGAGGGCGACGGGCGCTGGGTCGAATATGCCGGCGGCTATAGCGACATGCTCGCGCAGCGCGGCGCGGACCTCACGCGCGTGGCGCCCAAAGCCGAAGTGGAGAAGGCCACCAGCGCGTCGAAAGGTTCGACATCCGCCGGTGAGCCGCAGGCGGCGAAACGCAAAATGAAGTTCAAGGAAAAGCACGCGCTCGAGACGCTGCCGAAAACAATTGCTGCGCTCAACGCGAAAGCCAGCGACCTGCAGGCCCGGCTCGACGACCCGGACTTCTACGTGCGCGATCGCGCAGGATTCGAGAAAGTCACCACTGACCTCGGCGAGACGCAGCGCAAGCTGGCGGCGGCCGAGGAGCAGTGGCTGGAGCTCGAAATCCTGCGTGAGGAACTGGCGGGTTAAATTACCCGCTCGTCCCCGCGGAAGCGGGGATCCAGAGTTAAGACCACTGGGTTCCCGCTTTCGCGGGAATGAGCGGAGAACTTACTTGAGCTGGTCGGCGACCTTGTCGATGCCGGCCTGCGAGCAGTCGTCGTCCTTGCCAGGCGAGCCGGACACGCCGACGGCGCCAATGACTTCGTTGCCCACCTTGATCGGAATGCCCCCCGGCAGTGCGATAACGCGCGTGTATTGCCGCGTCCCGAATGCGGTTTCCGGCCGTTCCGTGAGGCGCTTAATGAGGTCATTGGACGTCTGACTGAACGTGCGCGCGGTGTACGCCTTGCGCTCCGCACCTTCGTTTGTATGCAGACCGGCGCCGTCGCCATGCAGCGTGACCAGCACCATGCCGCCACGATCAACCACGCTGACGGCCACCTTGAACCCCAAGCTGATACACTTTTCGAGTGCGGCCTGCGCGATGCTCTGCGCCATGCCGAGCGAAATGTTTTTTTGCGTGACGACGCCCTGGGCAGCGGCGGGCGAGGCCAGCGCGGCGGTAACGGCGGATATTGCAAGAATCTTGGATGACGGCGACATGACGTAACCTCCCGGATTGTTCTTTCGGGGATTGAACAGGCCCCGATCGAAACATACCCCAGCGGGGGCGGTTTTATTCACGCCCACGCAAATGTGAGGAAACTATTTTTTGAGCTTGTAGCCGGTCCTGAACATCCACCAGACCGTCACGAGGCAGGCGGCGAGGAAAAGCAGCGTCATGCCGACGCTGATGTTGTGACTCACATCGGCGATCTCGAAGAAGCTCCAGCGGAAGCCGCTGATCAGATAAACCACAGGATTGAACAGTGCGATCTTCTGCCAGACCGGCGGCAGCACGCTGGTCGAATAAAACGTCCCGCCGAGGAAGGTCAGCGGCGTGATGAGCAGCAGCGGCACGATCTGCAGCTTTTCGAAACCTTCCGCCCAGATCCCGATGATGAAGCCGAGCAGGCTGAAGGTCGCCGCTGTCAGCACCAGGAATGTCACCATCCAGAACGGATGCATGATGTGCAGCGGCACGAACAGCCAGGAGGTCGCGAGGATGATCAAGCCAAGGATGATCGACTTGGTTGCCGCCGCGCCGACATAGCCGAGCACGATTTCAAACGGCGACACGGGCGCCGACAATAACTCGTAAATCGTTCCGGTGAAGCGCGGAAAGTAGATACCGAACGATGCATTCATGGTGCTCTGCGTGAGCAACGTGAGCATAATGAGCCCCGGCACGATGAAGGCGCCATAGGACACGCCTTCGATTTCCGTGATGCGCGAGCCGATGGCGGCGCCGAACACCACGAAATAGAGCGAAGTCGACAGCACCGGCGACACGATGCTCTGCCAGATGGTGCGACCGGTGCGCGCCATCTCGAAGGTGTAGATCGCCTTGACTGCGCGCAGGTTCATTGCCGGTCGCTCACTAATCCGACGAAAATATCTTCCAGCGAGCTCTGGCGGGTCTCAAGGTCGCGGAATCGGATACCGATGCGGTTGAGATCGGACAAAAGCGTGGTGACGCCGGTGCGCTCGCTTTGCGTGTCGTAGTTGAAAGTAAGCGTTGCGCCGTCGTCCGACAGCGTCAAAGGATGGCCGCCAAGTTCGCTCGGCATACCATCTAGTTTCTTCTGGAGATGCAGCACAAGCTGCTTCTTGCCGAGCTTGCGCATCAGCTCGGCCTTGTTCTCGACCAGGATGATCTCGCCTTTGCTAATCACGCCGACGCGGTCGGCCATGTCCTCGGCTTCCTCGATGTAATGCGTGGTGAGGATGATGGTGACGCCGGAATCACGCAGCTCGCGCACCACCTGCCACATGTCCTTGCGCAGTTCGACGTCGACACCGGCCGTCGGCTCGTCGAGGAACAGGATCTGCGGCTCGTGGCTGAGCGCCTTGGCGATCAGCACGCGTCGTTTCATGCCGCCCGAGAGCGTCATGATCTTGTTGTCCTTCTTGTCCCAGAGCGACAGCGCGCGCAGGACCTTCTCGATATAGGCGGGGTTCTTCGGCTTGTTGAACAGGCCGCGGCTGAACGACACCGTCGCCCACACGCTCTCGAAGGCGTCGGTGTGCAATTCCTGCGGCACCAGGCCGATCAGCGAACGCGCCGCGCGGTAGTCGGCAATGATGTCGTGGCCGTCGACCGTCACTTTGCCTTGGGTCGGCACCAGGATGCCGCAAATGATGCCGATGAGCGTGGTCTTGCCGGCGCCGTTCGGCCCGAGCAACGCGAAGATCTCGCCGCGGCGGATGTCGAGATTGATGTTGTTCAGCGCCCGGAAGCCGGACGCGTAGCTTTTCGACAGTTTTTGGATGGAAATGATGGTCTGCATGCGACGGCAATGGTGGCGGGACGAAGCCGCCATATAGTCCGTGGAACCCGGCAGCGCCAGCCCGGACGATGCGACGAAAGTGTTAGACGCTATGCATCAGCGTGCTGAGGTCGCTCAGCGTTTGTGCCGGCGGGAAGTCGGCATATTCATCCGGCATTTTCGTGCGGTTGATCCAGCACGTGCGGAAACCAACCGAGGTCCCGGCCATGACATCCCAGCGATTTGACGACACGAAGGTCACCTCGCCGGGCTTGCATTGGAAGTGGTCGGTGACGAGGGCGTAGACCTCCGGCCGCGGCTTGAACATTTTCAGCACATCCACCGACAGCACAGCGTCAAGATCGTCGCCGATCGCAGCGCCGTCCACCGCGCCCTTGAGCATGTCGGGCGAGCCATTGGAGAGAATGCCGGTCTTGTGCCCCCGGCTCTTGAGCGTGCGCAGGATGGCGCGCGCGTCCGGGAAGGCATCGAGCTTGAAATAGGCATCGAGCAGCTTCGGCTTGAGCTCTTTCGGCACCGACGGCACGCGCGCCAGCGCGTAGTCAAGCGCGCGCTGGGTGAGCGTCCAGAAATCGCGGTAGCGGCCGGCCAGTGTCAGCGTCCAGCTGTATTCGAGCTGTTTGGTGCGCCAGATCTCGGACATGCGGTCGGCATCGGGGCCGGCCTCGGCGCGGTGGCGCGCAATTGCCGCGTGTACATCGAACAGCGTGCCATAGGCGTCGAAAACGAAGACCGACATCAATTCCTCCCACCAAGGACTCCATGGTCTTTTCCATGGAGGGTGACATAAGATCGCGCCACAGGTGGCGGAGAATTGCAATGCCGGGACAGAGCTGGTCGAAGACATGGACCTTCTACGAAGGCGATTGGCACGAGGGCAACGTGCCGATCATGGGCGTGCGCGACCACGCCGCCTGGCTGTGCTCGTCGGTGTTCGACGGCGCCCGCACGTTTGAGGGCGTGTCGCCCGATCTCGATTTGCATTGCGCGCGCGTGAACGCTTCCGCGGAAACCATGCATCTCAAGCCCGTCGTACCGGCCGACCAATGGCTCGGCCTCACGCAGGACGGCATCAAACGGTTCGCCAAGGATGCCGCGCTCTACATCCGCCCGATGTATTGGGCCGAACACAGCGGCGCGCTGCTGGTGGCGCCCGATCCGGAATCGACCAAATGGTGCCTGAGCCTCTACGAGGCGCCGATGCGCAAGCCGGAAGGGTTTTCGATCACGTTGTCGCCGTATCGCAAGCCAAGCCTTGAATGCATGCCGGTCGATGCCAAGGCCGGTTGTCTTTATCCGAACAATGCGCGCGCCTTGATCGAGGCAAATTCGCGTGGCTTCGGCAATTGCGTGATGCTCGATCTCATCGGCAATGTCGCCGAGCTTGCCACCGCCAATCTGTTCGTCGGCAAGGACGGTGTGGTCTACACGCCGGCGGTCAACGGCACGTTCCTCAACGGCATCACGCGGCAGCGCGTGATCCGCCTGCTGCGCGAGGCCGGCGTCAGCGTGGTCGAGACCACGCTGAGCTTCCGCGACGTGCAGAACGCCGACGAGATTTTTTCCTCCGGAAATTACTCCAAGGTGATGCCGGTCAATCGCATCGACGAGCGCTCATTGCAGCCGGGCCCGCTCTATCGCAAGGCGCGCGAGCTCTATTGGGACTACGCGCATGGTTGAGCGCGCGGCCCCCGTCGCCATTGTCGGTCTCGGGCTGATGGGCGAGGTCTACGCTCAGCGCCTGCTCGACGCGAAAATTCCGGTGATCGGCTACGATATCGATGCCGCGCGGCGCTCGCGGCTGGCCTTGATCGGCGGCAAGCCGGTGGAGTCCATCGGTGCGTTGGCCAAGTCTGCGCGCTGTATCATCATTGCGGTGTTCAACACTGAGCAAGTAGAGGACGTCGTCGAGAACCACCTGCTGTCGGCGCTGGGCGAGGGCTCGAACAAGATCGTGCTGTGCATGAGCACGGTTGATCCCGACCGGGTGGCGGCGCTCGCCGGCCGCGTCATTCCGCGCGGCATCCGCTATCTCGATATGCCGGTATCGGGCACCAGTGACCAGGTGCGGCGCGGCGACGGTGTCGCGCTGATCGGCGGCGACATGACGATCGCCGACGATGTGACGGACGTGCTCGATGCTCTGTTTGTCCGCCGCTTCCACGTTGGCAAGGTGGGCGACGGCGGCCGCGCCAAGCTCGCGGTCAATCTGATCCTCGGCCTCAACCGTCTCGCTCTGGCGGAAGGCCTGGTCTTCGCCGAACGGCTCGGGCTCAATCCCGCCGCTTTTCTCGAGGTGGCGCGCGGCTCGGCCTCCTATTCGCAGGTGATGGAGACCAAGGGGCCGAAAATGGTGCGCGATGATTTTTCGCCGGAAGGCCGCGTCAAGCAGACGCTCAAGGACGCGCATCTGATGCTCGACCAGGCCGCCGCCGTCGGACAGAAACTGTCGACGCTGGAAGTGCACGTCGACGTGTTGGAGGCCTGCGTGCGCGCCGGCGAAGCCGATCTCGACAACAGCGCGATCATCAAGGAAGTACGCCGCCGCGGTAGAAAGGCGTGAGGGGAGGATGCTCATGAGAACATTCATAGCGGCGATGGCCGCAATCATGGTGACCGCGGGGCTGGCGCAGCCGGCGGCGGCGCAGGATTGGCCGCAGCAGCCGATCCGCATCATTGTCTCGTTCGGGCCGGGCGGCGGCGCCGACATCATCGGCCGCATCCTGGCGGATTCGATGCAGACAAAGCTCGGCAAGCCGGTGGTGGTTGAAAACAAGCCTGGCGCCGGCGGCATCATCGGCAATGAAGCGGTCGCGAGCGCTGCGGCCGATGGCTATACGCTCGGCATCATGACCGCCGGCCAGATCATCGCCGCGGTCACGCGCAAGACCATGCGCTACAACACGCTGACGGCCTTTGCGCCGGTCGGCCAGATTGCAACCGCCAGCCTGCTGATCGTGACGCGTCCGGATTTTCCCGCGAACAGCGTGAAGGAGCTGGTGGAGGCCGCCAGGGCTGATCCCGGCAAGATCGTGTTCGCGAGCCCCGGCTTTGCCGCCACCCAGCATTTCGCCGGCGAAATGTTCAAGCAGACCGCCAAGGTGAACTTGCTGCACGTGCCGTTCAAGACGTCGCCCGAAGCCATCAACGCCGTGCTCGGGAAGCATGCCGATGTGCTGTTCGACACGGTCTCCGCGTTGATCGGACAGGTGCAGTCGGGCCAGCTCAAGGCACTGGCCGTCACCGGCAAGGATCGCTTTCCGGCGGTGCCGAATATTCCGGCGGCGAGCGAGTCCGGCGTGTTGCCAGGCTACGACGTGACCACCTGGTACGGCCTTTTCGCGCCGCGGGGGACGCCTGCGCCGGTGATTGCGAAGCTCAACAAGGTGCTCAACGAGAGCCTGGCGGATGACACGGTGCGCAAGCGCCTGGAAACGGCCGGCGTCATCGTCCAGGCGTCGACGCCGCAAGCCTTCGGCGATTTCATGACGAGCGAATACAAGCGCTGGGAGGCGGTGCGCGAAGCCGCCAGCATAGACAAGCAGTAGCAGCTACCCGCGCGTGACCGGAATCGGCCGGCCTTCCGCGATCGAGCGGGTGACCGCCTCAAAGGCGCCGGCGACATCGAGCATCTCGTCGGTCGTGACCGGAAACGGCTTGCCGGTCTCGATGGTCTCGCCGAAAGCCTCCAGCAACACGCCAAGGGAATCGACCGCCGGATAGACCTGCGTCACCGGCTGCTCGCCGACCTTGGCGACGGTCAGCGTCGTTTCCTCGCGCGCCTCCGCCCAGCCTTTGGTGCCGAACACCATGATGCGCCAGTACATCGGGGCGGCGCGCACGGTCGCCATGGTGCCGGTGGCGCCGCTTTCGAACTTGAACAGCGCGGCCGCCGCATCGCGCGGATCCGGCGGCGCCTTCGGCGCGAACAGCCGTCCGCCGGCAGCCGCGATCGGTCCTGCGAGATTGACGAAGGCGTCGATCACATGCAGCCCGGCGCCGGTCATGCCGCCGCCCGGGGATTCACGCGGGTCGTCGCGCCAGCCGCCTTTCACGCGGGTCGAGTGCTCATTGGTGAAATTGCCCTCGATATGCATCACCTCGCCGATGGTGCCCTCGGCCACCACGCGCTTGAGCTCGCGCATTGAGGAAAAGCAGCGCTTGTTGTTCCCGAGCGCAAAGGGCACGCCGGCCTTCTGCGTGGCGGCGACGGCGCGCGCGGCCTCGGCGCGCGTGAGCGCCAGCGGCTTTTCGGACCAGACCGGCTTGCCGGCGGCCGCCACAGCGGAAATCTGCTGCACATGCAAAGAATGCGGCGTCGCCAGGAACACTGCCTGCACGCGCGGATCGGCGATCGCCGCCTCGAAATCGGTGGAGAGCTCGAAACCTTTCGCCTTGGCAAAATCGCCGACCAGCTCGGGCTCCTTGCTCACCCCGCGGATGACATGCAGGCGCTTGCTCTTGCCCTGCACGGATTCGACGATGTTCTTGCCCCAGCGTCCGAGGCCGATCACGGCGGCATTGATCATGGTTTTATCTTGGGCGGGGCAGGAGGCCAGGAAGAAACGAGGAAAAATATGTCATAGTTCATTCTAGACGGGCGCGGATGCGAACGGCAATCGGGAAAGGACACGGGCGATGGACGAGAAAGAACTTCACGAGCGCGGCCTGAAGCTGCGCGTCGACATGTTCGGCCGCGAGGCGGTCGAGAAACGCATGAACGCCTTCGGCGATTTCGGCAAGCCGCTCCAGCACATCATCAATGCCTATGCCTACGGTGATGTGTGGCAGCGTTCGGCTTTGCCGCCGGCGACGAAATCTCTGGCGATGGTGGCAATGATGGCGGCGGCCGGTCATCCCAATGAATTGCGCGTGCATCTCAAGGGCGCGCTGAAGAACGGCTGCACGCCGGAGCAGATCCAGGAAGTGCTGCTGCTGCTGACGTTGTATTGCGGCATTCCCGCCGCCAACGAGGCGCACACGATCGCGACCGAGGTGCTGCGCGAGGCCCACTCGTCATCACCGGGCTTGTCCCGGTGATCTCGCTTAGGGAGGCAGTGCCCGCCTAAGCGGGATGGCCGGGACAAGCCCGGCCATGACGCCTGTGGATGTGTTGCCGAATGTCTCCGACAATCACGGCGGCGGTTCGGTCAGCAAATTCGGCACCGCGCGGCCGCGCATGTCGTAGACGCGGGCGAATTCGACGCCCTCGCGCGTGATCTCCACCAGCACCGGCGCTGTCAGGTCGCGGCAATAAAACGTGCCGAGCATCATCGCGAAATCCGCGCGCTTGCGGTCCCACGTGGTCTCGAAATCGGGCCCGAGCGCCACTTCGGCCGGCGGCTGCGGGCCGCAGATCTCGATGGTCCAGCGCCGCCCGCGCGGCGGCTTGAGATGCATGGCGTCGAGCTTCACGCGCAGCGCCTCGCCGGCCTGCTTGAAGGCCAGCCCCCAGTAATCGAGCATGTAGTTGTCGTGCGCCATGCGCACGCCGCCGGAGGCCCAGTTGAACGCGCTGTATTGATAGGGATGTAGCCGCACCATGTCGCTTACCGGCAGCGCGACGCCACCGGCGAGCGCGATGGCCAGCGCGACGCGCGTCGCGGTGGCGCGGGCTTGCACGAACAGCCAGCCGCCGGCGAGGCCGCCGAGCACCGCAAAGGGCGGCACCACGAACACGAAATGGCGCAGGCCATTGTAGAGGGCAGGGTGGGTCAACATAGCTACGCCGATCGGGAAAAATGCCGACAACACCAACAACAAGAGACTGGCGCGGCGGGGCAGCGGCACGTCCTGCCGCGTCGCCGCCACCAGCGCACCGATGGCGCCGGCAAGGCCGAGCGCGGTCATGATTTCCGGCAGCTTGAGCACGAACAGCTGCGGCAGATAGCGCACCGGCATGTCGGTGACCGGGATCAGCTTTCCGGCGAACAATTCGCGCCAGGGCTTTTCGAAGAACGTGTCGAAATATTCGGCGGCGTGCAGCGGATTGAGCGGCGACAAAATCGACCACGGCCACAACAACCCCATGATCAGGTAGCCGAGCGCCAGCGCCGGCAGCAGGCACCAGACAAATTCGCCGAGCCGCGTCGCGGCCTTGCGCAATCCGGACGCGCGCATGTCGCCGATCACGATCATGAGCAGCGCCACCAATGCGGTGGGCGCCGCAATGCCGGCGAGAATGCGCGAGCCGAACGCAAGACCGAGGCCGACACCGACGAGTGCAACCGTGCGCACGCCTGGCTTCGGGTATTCTTCGAACGCGCGCACCAGGCCGAGCAGCAGCACCGCCATGGCGGCGGCGAAGGGCGCGTCCTTCGCGTTCATGAACATGTGGCCGTAATAGAGCGGGCACGTTGCGAGCAGCAGCAGCGCCGCCAGTCCAGCGACCGGTCCACCCAATCGGCGGGCGATGCGCCAGGTCGCGACAAGGCCAACAATCCCCACAACGGCCCCAACCAGCCGCCGCGTTTCGAACAGGCCGAACGGCAGCACCTTGGCGGCGAGCGCGGCCGCCATGTCGAAGCCGCCGCCATATTTGTAGAGATTGACGAAATTGAGCGCGCGGTCGTCGGTAAAGCCCGAGCCGTAAAGCTTCAGCAGCAATTCGCCGTACTGCGAATGCGTGAAGTCGTCCCAGCCGAGTCCGTAATCGCGGAACGTGAGCGCCGCGATGATCGCGACGACGGCCAGCACAAAAAGAGCAAGTCGGTCGGCAATGGTCATTGCCGGCCGACCTGCGGATGCGGTTGCCTTCTTGGTGGCGCGTTTGACGATGTCTACTTGCTCGCCGCGGTGAACATGGCCTCGACGTGTTCCCAGTTCACCAGGTTGTCGAGGAACGCCTTGAGATAATCAGGCCGGCGGTTGCGGTAGTCGATGTAGTAGGAGTGTTCCCACACGTCGCAGCCGAGGATCGGCGTCGCGCCGTGCACCAGCGGGTTTTCGCCGTTCGGCGTCTTGCTGATGATCAGCTTGCCGTCCTTGACCGCGATCCAGGCCCAGCCGGAACCGAATTGGGTGACGCCGGCCTGCGCGAAATCTTCCTTCATCTTGGCGACGCCGCCGAGATCGCTGTCGATCTTGGCTTTCAGCTTGGCGGGAATCTTGTCGCCGCCGCCGTTCGGTTTCATCCACTGCCAGAAATGCGTGTGGTTGTAATGCTGGCCGGCATTGTTGAAGAGGCCGGCATTCTTGCCGAACGAACCCTTCACGACCTCCTCGAGCGACTTGCCTTCCAGCCCGCTGCCTTCCAGGAGCTTGTTGCCGTTGTCGACATAAGCCTTGTGATGCTTGTCGTGGTGATATTCGAGCGTCTCGCGCGACATGTAGGGCGCGAGCGCATCGTGGGAATAGGGCAGGTCGGGCAGTTTGAACGTCATTATGTCCTCCTCGGACCACTAAAAGGATACGTGCCGAATAATCCGGCCTCGGGATGAAACGGTTCGTCCCCAGGCGAGTTCCTCAACCAAGCTAATTAGGCGGTGGCGCGGCCGGGGGCAACGGCAGACTGGCCGCCGCTTGCATGAGCGGCGGCAAGGCTCCCGTCGGCGTTCGTCCGGGGGCCGGCACCGTTCTGTCCGGAAGGTGTCACTTTGCAGTTGCCGTTCGCATTCGAAAAATGAGAGAATTTGCCATTGCCAGAAGAATTTAGCCGGCAAAACACGGCGAAAGTTGCTGGTCCAAAAGTTGCGGTCTTGCGGAGGATTTGAAGGGTATGCCGGTTTTGTTGTTTGGCATTGGCGTTTTCGCCGTTGTCGCGGGCCTCGTGATGATTGGATTTGGTATTCCGATCAACGAGTTCAGCTTTGGAAATACCCTCATCAGCGCCGGGACCACCGCCTCGATCGGCGGCCTGATCATCATTGCGATCGGTGTCGCGGTCGGACAGCTGCGGCGGATTGCCGGGATGCTGGCGGATCCCGCCCAAGCTCAATCCCATTCCCGGCTGCCGCTGCCCGCGGACGAGGCCGAATTCGGCGCCCCCGCCGTCCGCAAGGGACCTGGAATGGCGCCTGCCGTGCCGCCGGCGGGCGGCCGCGCGCCTTATCCGGCAAGGCAGAAGGCGGATCCCTTTGCCGATGAGCCGGAGCCTGCGGCCGCGCCCAGAACCGGTGCGCCGCATGACGAGCGGCCGGACCCATTCCTGGCGCCGTCGCTGCGCAATCCCGATGAGGCGTCGCTGACGGTCGATGACGATATTTCGCTGTCGCCACGGCATCCGCCGGGCACTCCGGCGCCTGCTGCGCTGCCGCCCGGGTCGCTCGACCGGACGTCGGATTCGTTTGACTGGCGGGTGCCGCCGCCGGCGCCCAATGCACCCGGTGCGCCCAATGCGTCCGGTGCGCGGCCGCAGCCGGCCAACTTCGACGCCAACCCGGCTGCACGGCCGCAGCCGGCCAACTTCGACGCCAACCCGGCTGCACGGCCGCAGCCGGCGAACTTCGATGCCAACCCGGCTGCGCCATCGCGGCCGCAGCCGGCCAACTTCGATGCCATGTGGCCGGCCGAAGGCAAGGCGGCGGCCAAAAGCCCGTCCGCTGGCGCGCCGGCCGGCGCCGCACCACGGCCGGAGCCCAAACCGGACGCGCTCAAGCGCGCGGAGCCCGATACGGCAAAGCCGCGGACCGTCGCGATCCTCAAGTCGGGAGTCGTCGACGGCATGGGCTATACGCTCTATGTCGACGGTTCGATCGAGGCCGAGCTGCCGCAGGGCACCTTGCGTTTCGCCTCGATCAATGAGCTGCGCAGCCACCTCGAAAAGAATTCATAGCGCGCGCGGCAGATCAGCGCGCGCCTTTCGTCTTGTTTCATCTTTGACTTGCTTTGAATTCTTTGGACTTTGCTGATCGCGCAGCACGGTAGTCGTATTTGACCAATAATTGTCGCGCTAGACTGCGATCTTTTTCTTGCAGGCACTGAAGCGCGATAGTAGTTTTGAATATGGCGACCGTTTTTGTAAGGTCAGCACAAGAAACGTCATTACAAACAACATCAGAAACAACCTCAGTAATACAGAAGAAATCGCGCAAAAAGCTGCGCAACGTCAGGGAAGCGCCAACGCGGCGGGGTGGATGGGACAGCGGCAATGAGCGACACAACAGCCAATGGAAATTTCATCGAGCTGACCGCGGAAATCGTGTCGGCTTATGTCAGCAACAACACGGTACCGGCCGGCGAGATTTCGAACCTGATCAACCAGGTGCATACCGCGCTCAGCCGCGTGTCCGGCAGGCCGGCCGAGGGCTCGTCCGAGCCGCTGAAGCCGGCGATCTCCGTGAAAAAATCGATCACGCCCGAACACATCGTCTGTTTGGAGGACGGGAAGAAGTTCAAGTCGCTCAAGCGGCATCTGCGCACGCAGTACAATATGACGCCGGAGCAGTACCGCGAGAAATGGGGCCTGAGCAGCGACTATCCGATGGTCGCGCCGAATTACGCCGCCGCGCGCTCGCAATTGGCCAAGCAGATGGGCCTCGGCCAGCAACGCCGGCGGCGGGCGAAGTGACGGCGCGGCCTGATCACACGCAAGATTGAATCCCGTCAGTCTCTCATTTGTCATGCCCGCGAAAGCGGGCATCCAGTAATCACCGCGTAGACTGTGGAGTACTGGGTCCCCGCTTTCGCGGGGACGACGGTGGAGAAGTATGGACGACGCGGCGCGCGTTGCGCGTCGGGCGCTCCTCACAAAATAATTCCGGATAAAATTCCTATTTCGTCTTGCGGCGCTCGCTGCGATCATATAGGTACGTATTCCTATGCAGGATGACGCAGGCAGGGACTACGCCGATGGATGGAATTGCGACGCTGATGATTGGAATTGCAGGTCATGACACCCACCGGAGCCGCCCATGAGCGTGCCGGGACGCAGGCCCATCCGCGCCGTGCCGCAGCCGCCGCAGGCCGAGGTCGGATTGTTTCGCGCGCGCCACCTGGCGCTGGCCAGGCGCCAGGTTGAAACGGAGTTCGGGCGCACGGCCGTCACCGTCGATGACGGCGAAAGCCCGCTGGCCTGGCTGGCGCGCCGGCGCGGGCGCGATGGCCGCGCCTTGATCGAGCCGCACCAGCTGCAGGCCGGCGAGCGCCTGCGCGGCGATTTCACGCTGGCGCATCTGATGCCGCGCGTCACCGCCAGCTGGTCGAGCCCGATCTCATCCGGCCGCCGCGCCGGCGAGCGCGCCGCCAACGCGACCGACACGATGGTGGCCGCGCGCCAGCGCGTGCACGGCGCACTCGATTCGGTCGGGCCGGAATTCGCCGGCCTGCTGGTCGACATCTGTTGTTTCCTCAAGGGCCTTGCCGATATCGAGCGCGAACGGGCCTGGCCGGCGCGCTCGGGCAAGGTCGTGCTGCAGCTCGCGCTCGATCGCCTCGCCCGTCATTACGGCTATGCCGCGCAGACGCGCGGGCCCAGGCGCGCGCCCGTGCGCACGTGGCTGGCGGAGGATGCGGTGTTTGGTGTGGAGAGTGTGTGAGGAGGCCGACAGTGAACTCTCCGCCGTCATCACCGGGCTTGTCCCGGTGATCCCGCTTAGGGACGCATTGCCCTCCTAAGCGAGATGGCCGGCACAAGGCCGGCCATGACATTGAAAGTGTGGCGTCGAAAGAATCCTACGCCACCGCAGCCTGCGCCGCATTGGCTTCGGCGCGGATGCGCTCCACCATGGCGCGCAGGCCGTTGGAGCGTTGCGGCGTGAGGTTCTCGCGCAGGCCGATACGGTCGAACAAGGCGATTGCATCGGTAGCGATGATGTCGCGCGCGGTTTTGCCGGAATAAAGCGCAAACAGAATGGCGATCAGCCCGCGCACGATATGCGCGTCGCTGTCGCCTTCGAATGTCAGCACCGGCCCGGCCGATCCGTCTGGTTTCACATGCGTGACCAGCCAGACCTGGCTGGCGCAGCCCTGCACCTTGTTGGAATCGATGTGGTCGCCTTCCGGCAATGGCGTGAGCATGCGCCCGAGCTCGATGACGTAGCGGTAGCGGTCATCCCACTCCTCGAGCAGCGTGAAGTTCTCAACGATCTCGTCGATGGAGGTCATGGGCGTATATATAGGATGGGTGGCGGCCCGCGACAAACGCGGGCTGTATCGAGCCTCTCATTTGTCATGGCCGGGCTTGTCCCGGCCATCTCGCTTAGGAGGGCACTGCGTCCCTAAGCGGGATCACCGGGACAAGCCCGGTGATGACGTGCTGTGCTCGGCACGAATGGAATCGGGTGTTCACGCCGCCGGGGTGGCGCGCGCGTCGCGGCGCGGCGGCAGCGGAACCGGGGCATGCCAGGCGGGCGAAAGATCCGTCGGGGTCAGCGTGCCCGTGTGGCCCAAGGTGCCCAGATTATGTGAATTGGCGCCCAGGCTGCCGGTGGTGCCGGCGTTGCTTTTACCCGCCAGTGACGCCGGAACGGTCTTGCTGTCGGCTTTGCCGTCGGCCTTCTCGGACTTCTCGCGCAGCTTGGAGATAAAATCATAAAGCGTGCGCGCGCCGGCTTCCGCCTTGTGGCCGATGGCGACGGCGACCTTGCCGCCGGCCTCGCAGGCATCGGGCTGCCGTTCGCAGAACCCGCGCACGTCGGTGACGGCGGCGCTCGCCAGCGTGACCGCTTGCGAGGCGTCGATCTGGGAGTCCGGTGACGTGGTGTTGCCGCCGCTCGAGAGCAGCACGCAGACAACGCCCAGCCAGAACGCCATACGCAGAAGAAAAAACATGACCCTCACCCGCACCAGATCCCCGCGGCTTTTTCGCCGCCTTTGAGACAAAACCTAGCAGACAGGCCTGAAGCCGGTGTTCGAAATGCCGGGAGGTTTTTGGATAAAATTGATGAAAATTTTAGCGATCGGGGGCGCCTGAAGGCCTCGCCAGAAACCTCGGCGTCGTGCGGCTTCAGCCTCTCAGTCGTCATGCCCGCGCTTGTCGCGGGCATCTCGCTTAGGGACGCAATGCCTTCATAAGCGAGATGGCCGGCACAAGGCCGGCCATGACACTGCGGCTATGGGACGGACCGCGCATGGTTACCACATCGGTAACAAAGGCCGCGGCGGGCCCGCCGGCACGGCCGCGGCATGGCGACATCGCGCTCCGCCGCGCAGCCGCGCGCACCCACCGAAGCGCAACGGCAACCAATCTTTCACCATGACCTTCAAATGGCGGCCGGAACATGCGCGCAGCGACGCCGCAATGGCGGTTCGGGGCCGCCGCGCGCTCAGCCTTAGCTTTCGCTTAAGCGCCTCTGACCTAATGTCCGCGAGCAATAGGGGCGCGTCTGTTTTGTCAGGACGTGAGACAGGGACGGTGCGTTTTCTCACGCCAGTTTGGAATTATGTCGACGCCCTGGTCCACCCAACGGCCCGCCAGGATGCGTTGACGGCTGCGCGCCATCGCGCCTTCATCGCGCCGCGCCTGCTCGGCAGTTTCGTCGCGCTCGCGAGCTTCCCTATATACATTGTGCTGCGCGGCGTGCCCGGCGCGCTCGAGGTTGGCGTCTTCGCCTGGCTGGTGGCGCCGATTTTGATCGTCAGGTATCTGTCGCGCACCGGCCGCTACGACAGCGCGCACATTCTCTCGTCACTCTCGCTCACAATTCTCGCCGCCACGCTGGCGCTGTTCACCGGCGGCATCGGCTCGTTCGCCGCAATCTGGCTGGTGGTGGTGCCGCTGGAAGCCGCGCTCTCCGCTTCGCGCCGCGTGATCGTGCTGGCCGCGACCTTCACGCTCGCCGCGGCTTCGATTCTGCTCGCGCTCGGCTTTGCCGGCCTGTTGCCCGCGCCATTGGCATCCGGCGAAACACACGCTCTCGCTGCGCTCGGCATTATTTCCGCGGCGCTTTATGCCACCGGCCTTGCGCTCGGCACGGAGCAGCTCACGCGCACCAGTTTCTGGATGTTGCACGCCGAGGAAGACCGCTACCGGCTGCTCGCCCGCAACATGGCGGATGTCATCGTGCGCCATGGCCGCCACGGCGCCGTGCTGTTTGTCTCGCCCGCGGCCGAGGCGTTGCTCGGCGTTCCGGTGACCGAGCTGCTGCGCAATGGCCTGTTCGAGCGCGTGCATGTCGCCGACCGTCCGGCCTATCTCGCCGCGCTCGCCGATGCCGCCACGCGCAACGAAGAGCGTTCGCTCGAATTCCGTATCCGCCGCGAGCCCGATGCGCGTCATGCCGGCCGCTTCATCTGGGCCGACATGCGCTGCCGTCCGCTCGATTACGCCGCCCAAGAAGGCGAACCTGAGAATAAGCCAACTGACCGTGAGGTGGTCGCGGTGCTGCGCGATATCAGCGACCGAAAGGCGCAGGAGCTGACCATCGACGCCGCGCGCGCGGAGAGCGAGCGCGCCAGCGCCGCCAAGAGCCGTTTCATCGCCACCATGAGCCATGAGCTGCGCACGCCGCTCAATGCCATCATCGGCTTCTCCGACATGCTGACCAACGAGACCATCGAGCTCGATGCCGCGCGCCGGCTCGATTATGCGCGGCTCATCAATGATTCCGGCCGGCATCTGCTGGCGGTGGTGAACGGCATCCTCGACGTCTCCAAGATGGAAACCGGCAATTTCGAGATCACGCGCGAGCCGTTTGCGCCGGCTTCGGCCATCGAAAGCTGCACGGATTTGCTGGCGCTCAAGGCGCGCGACTGCGGCGTCGCGCTTAAAATTCGCCTTGCGCCCGGCCTGCCTGACGTTGCGGCCGATCGCCGGGCCTTCAACCAGATCCTGATCAACCTGATGTCCAATGCCATCAAGTTCACCCCGCGCGGCGGTGCCGTCACCGTGAGCGCGCTGTGCGATGGTCCCAATTTTGCGGTCACGGTCGAGGATAACGGCGTCGGCATCGGCGAGGCCGACCTGCCGCGCCTGGGCGAGGCCTTCTTCCAGGCCGATGCTTCCTATGACCGCCGCCAGGATGGCTCCGGCCTCGGCCTGTCGATCGTGAAAGGCCTGGTCGGCCTGCACGGCGGCGATGTCGATATCCGCAGCCGGCTCGGCGAGGGAACGCGCGTCACCGTGCGTTTGCCGATCGAGGGCGATCGTCCGCGCGCCGCCCAGCCGATCAAGCTGGTGGCCGAACGGCCCCGCGACATTCCAGGACCCAATTATCAGGTGAAGAAAAGTGCCTAGGCGATCGTCCCGCAGGGAAACCACGTTTGAAACCGCCGGCCGCTTTGCCGCTTTGGTCGGCGAGCATCCGCGCGAATTCGTTGCACTCGTGATGGCGACGGTCGCGACCTTCGCGATTTGCGTCAACGCGCTGTTTTTGCAGAAGGGGCCGCATCCGGCGCCGATCTTTGCGGCCAAGCCGATGCTCCAGCGCGAGGAAGCCATGATCCCGCCGCGCATCCAGGGCGTGCAGCCCAATGCCGCGGTCGAGACGTCGGCTTTGGCGCGCACGCAGATGATCGCGAGCATCCAGCGGGAATTGGCGCGCAAGGGTTTCTACGACGGCCCGGCCGACGGCATCTGGGGCGCCAAGACCGACATCGCGGTGCGCGATTTCGCGCAAGCCGCCGGCATCAAGGTCAACCCGGAAGCGAGCGACGCGCTGCTGCGCGCGATCGTCGCGTCGCATGCGCGCGCGCCAAATGTACAAGGTGCGCAAGGTGCGCAAGGTGCCAATGCGACGACGGGGGCGGCGAGCGGCGCGGCCGAGCCGGCGCCGGCGGATCCGATTGCGAAGCTGATCGCGCCGTCCAAGCGCGTGACGGCGATCCAGCGCGCGCTCTCTGATTTCGGCTACGGGCAGATCAAGCCGAGCGGGCAGTTCGATCCCGCCACCAAGGCGGCGATCGAGAAGTTCGAGCGCGACCGCAAGCTGCCGATCGACGGGCAGATCTCCGACCGCCTGGTGCGCGAGCTTGCCGCGACGACGGGACGGCCGTTGGAGTGACCGCTTGGTCATTCCGGGACGGCCCGACAGGGCCGGACCCGGAATCCAGAACGATGCACAGCAGACCATATTTCTGGATTCCGGGTTCGCTCGCGAATGCTCGCGCCCCGGAATGACGGGAGTATGTGTGACGTACGGTGTTTTTCTGTCATCACCGGGCTCCGCTCTTTTTGTCATGGCCGGGCAACCGGGTCCGGCCGCTGGCCGGCCCGGCTGTAAACTTGTCCCGGCCATCTCTTTTAGGCGGGCACTGTGCTCTCCTAAGCGAGATGGCCGGGACAAGCCCGGCCATGACGTTGAATGTGCATCAATGCCGCGCAATAGCCTCGCGGCAATTGCCTGTGCTAACGATGCCCATGCGATTGAAATCCGGGATCTGGGTGGCGGCCTACCTGCGCCGTTGCAATGTTGAAGGCCTCTTTGCCGCGGTACGCCGGCGCGGCGCCGAAGACGCCGGCGCCATCTTCATCAAGATCAACCGGCTCGACGGCACCGGCACCCTGTTTGGCCCGGCATCGCAATCGGCCTTCGATGATGCGCAGCCGACCGATCGGATTTTCACCGCCGTCGCCGGCGGCGAGACGCCGGCGCCCGATGCCGACATCGAGGCGCGGCTGGTGAAGGAAATCCGCTTCGACCCGGATGTGTGGATTGTCGAGGTCGAGGATCGCGAGGGGCGGAATTTTATCGATGGGGTGGTGACGTGACGCGTCAACCACGTCATTCCGGGACGGCCCCGATAGGGGCCGGACCCGGAATCCAGAAACAAAGTTTGCCTGTGTTGCTGGATTCCGGGTTCGCGCTTTCAGCGCGCCCCGGAATGACGCCGCAACATTGCGCCTTAGGAGCTACGCCCGATCGTTGCTCTTGAATCGCGCCGGCCGTTGAGCGGGCTCGGGGCGCGCCGGTGTCCGTGTGGCGGTCTCACGCGCGCTGCGCGTTTCGTCGTTGTAATAAACCGCGGCGTAAGACGAGGGCGTCGCCGAACTGCGCGCTGAAGTCCGCGTCACCACATGCCGCTGCGCGGCGGTGGCGCGCCAGATGGTCAGCATGCGGTGCACGGCCGCCGCATTGAGATCCTCGAACAGGCCGGCGAGTTCGAACACCCGCTCGACCGATTGCCCGATCACCGGGTTGAGACACAGCAAAATCCGCTGCAGCATGTCGGCGCTCATGCCGAGCGCCTTGCCGGCCACCACCAGCGGCTCGCCGAACGGATCGCGCGTGATGCGCGTCGCCAGCTCGCGGGAAACACCTAAAGCCCGTTCAAGCACGCGGGCAAATTCGCCGCTGTTGCGGGCGAGCGCGGCTTTCTCCAGCCGCCGGATCAGCTCGCTCGCCGCCGGCGCCGGGCGCAGCGTGGCGGCGTCCGTCGTGACATCGAGATTGGTGAGGATCAGCCGGCGCTCGTCGGTATTGGCATCGAAGAACAGTTCGATCAGCTCGTCGCCTTGCGTCTCGCCGCGGCGGGACGCCAGCGGCAGGCTCGCCAGCTTGCGCAGCACCACTTCGGGCGCGCCCGGGTAGGCCGACAGCGTGGCGGTGACGGTGCCGCGCGTGAGCGGATCGACCGCGTCGATCAGGCCGAGCGCGAGCTCGACATATTGGTCTTCTTCCTCGGGGCTGTGGCTGGGTTTCTGGACGTACAAGTCCGTGAGGACGCGCAGCAGCGTGGGGCGGATCTCAACGCCGTCACGGCACGCCAGGTCGACCAGGCTGTCCAATGGCCCCAAAGGCAACTTGGGAGCCGACGCGGAAGGCTTCACCATCACACAAACGCACCACACCAACGGGATTTGGCCACATTAGTCGGCGCGCGTTAGCAGACCGTTAACCTTGCAAGTCCTTTAATTGGGGAAGGCGCCGATCCGGCGGCCTCGAGGAGGTCGAGCACCGGAGCGGCAGGGGGTTTGCAATGGGTGAAGTCATCCGGTTTCCCGACGAGGTGAGCCCACGCGGCGGCAAATATGTCGACGCGAGTACCGAGCCTGCGACCGTGATCATCCTGCCGGTGATCCGCATCGATCGCGGGCCCGATGGCACCAACGGCCTCGAACCAGACACTGGCAACAATCCGGGGCGCCGCCGCCGCCGTCGCGCCGCGCGCTGATCGAACCGACCAAAAGACTAACGATGAACATTCTGCCGCCGCCGTTGAGAGTCCTCGCAGGACGATCGAAGACTTGGCGGCCGCTCTGCGCTCTTGGTTCTCTTGGTTCTCTTGGCGCTTTGCTCCTGCTCGCCGGTTGCGCCAGCAGCGATTTCGGCGAGATCAACCAGACACTGGTGACCGACGGCATCCACGACTGGCTCGGGCGCGCGTCATTGAAGTCGCATCCGGTTCCGCCATCGACCTTCGAATACACCGATGATGAGCGCGCGCTGCGCGACAATGCCTATCCGCTGATCGAGCCGCCGTATGACCGCCAGCAGTGGTATTCGGTCGCCGGCGAATATGGCGTCAGGCGCACCACGGTCACCGATCGCCACAAATTGTACGAGCGGCTGATGGAGGAGTGCCACCGCTCATCGGCGGCGCTCTATGCGCGGCTGATCGACGACATCCGCAATGATACGACGCGGCTGTCGCAGTTCTTCGAAACCGCCGGGCGCGTGATGGACATCGACGGCAAGCGCTACAAGAGCCTCGGCTACGTGGCCGAGCTCAGCAAGAACGACCGGGCCAATGCGCTGCGCCGCATGCGCGAGAACGGGCATGTGCTGGAGATCGTGCGCTGGAGCCTGGAGGATCGCGTGCTGGCGTATCAATATGTGCTCGAGCGGCTGGTGATCACGACGCCGATGTCGGAGGCGGTCGAGGTCGAGCGCCTGCTCAACCAGCTCAAGGGCGCGATCGCGCGCTATCAGTCCTTGCCGCCAACCTGGCGGCGCGAGCCGAGTTTGGCGAGCACGAATTAGTTTTCCGTAAGCCACTTCCTCCGCTCGTTCCCGCGAAAGCGGGAATCCAGAGCGACAACTACATCCGCCTACAATATTGCCCTGGGTCCCCGCTTTCGCGGGGATGAGCGGAGAGGGGTGTGCGCGTGCCTCTCAATTCTGTCATGGCCGGGACGAGCCCGGTGATGACAGCTGAGAGGCTGAGTGTCCGCTCCTACCTTCCCCTCGCAGGTGCCCGCGTGGGCGCGGGCGCGGGCGCAGGAGGCGGCGCCGGCGCCTCCCTCTCGCAGCGCGCGGCGGCCACCGCGCTTTGCGCCACCGGCATCAGGCCGGGCTCGGGCGCCATGGCGCGGATCGCGATCAGCCCGGTCAGCGTCGGTGAATCCACGATCAGCCGGTCGGCCGCGGTGATTTCCTCGTCTTCCGGAATCTGGTCGTGCTGCGCCTGCGTCATCAGGTCGAGCTCGATCACGCGCCGGCCGGCGGCGCGGTCGTTGATGGCGTAATAGGCCACGTCGAGCCGCGTGTAGAACGACACCGAGGTATAGGCCGGGCTCACCGGCACCGTGAGCTTGAGCGGGCCCTGCGAGAGATCGTAGCGGCACACGGCGGTTGCGAAGGCCGGGTCCATGAACGGCATCACGGCTTTTTCGGGCGAGGGCAGCGGCAGCGCCACCACCGTGTTCACCGGCACGATCGGCGTGAGCCGCGCATAGGCATCTTGTGTTGCCGTGCGCGGCAGGATGATGACGGTGGCCAGGTGCACGATGCCGCCGAGCAGCGCACCGCCGAGGATGAGAAGCAGCCAGCGGATCATTCAACGGTCCTCGATATTGGCATTGGCAGCGCCGCTCCCTAGCCTCCGCTCATTCCCGCGAAAGCGGGAACCCAGGGCCAAAATGCAGGCGGATGTAGTTGTCGCTCTGGGTCCCCGCTTGCGCGGGGATGAGCGGTGTTGGGGGTGCTGTGCGCACAAAGGCTCCATCACTGACCCTTCCCCGGGCAGCTCTTGGTCAACACACCCGGCATCGGCACCTCGCGGCCCGCTTTGGTCGAGACGCCCACCGCGGTGTCGTACAGCCGCAGGATCAGCTCATAGCGCTCGACGCCGCCGGTCGGCAGCCAGTTGCCCGGATTGGCGCGCGGCGCCACCACCACTTCAAACGTGCCGTCGGCCTTGCGCGCGATTTCCTCGCTGGTGAAGCCGTAGCGGCCGACCGTGTTGGCGACCAGGCCGCCGTCCTCATTATACAGTGTGAGTGTCCAGTAGCGCGCCGTCGGCGTGATGCCGCTGAGCACCACAACGCAGCGGCCGTCGAGCACCTTGCCGTCGTCATCCTCGCGCACCGCGAACGACACGCCGTCACCCAGCGCAATCGGCAGCCGCCCGCTGCGCGCGATCGAGGCGCGCGCGTAAGGATCGGCTTCCACCGTGCCTGTTTTGGGGAAGGCATCCCAGCTGTCGATCGACAGCCCGCCGAAGGCGGCACCGCGGCTGAGCGCATAATAGGTCAGGCCGAGGCCGACAAAGGCCGCAACGGCGAGAGCAAACAGCGTTCCGATGAGTAGCCGCACGAGTGATCCGATGGTTCAGGAGGGGGGAGGTTATTTCTCGGTCAGGAGATTACGCCGGGTGCGGGCTTTCAGCCAACACTGTCATGGCCATGACGTACCGAGGGTGGGGCGGCCGCAGTTTCTCAATTGTCATTCCGGGACTGCCCGAAGGGCAGGACCCGGAATCCAGAAAAACGGATAGGCCGTGCGTGCATCTGGATTCCGGGTCCGGCCTAACGGCCGTCCCGGAATGACGGCTTTTTGGCTAAGCGCGGCCATGACAGATCCGGCACGTCAATTCCGCGTGCCCACGGACCGGCCTTCCTGCGATGAAGCCAAGGCCTTCGCCTTGGCGCCGGGATTGACCTCGACCGGAGCCACGTCCGCCTGCTTGTCCTTGCGGCTCGGGTTCATCACCGGGCCGGTCGTGCTGCTGCTGGTGGGGCCCAGCGCGCGGTTGGCGTCATCCATCAGCCGCTCGACCCGCACCAGCGCATCGGCGCCGCGCTTGGTGAGCAGCGCCGGGCGCGGCGGGATCGCCGGCGCGTCGCTCTTCTTCTTTGTCGTTGCTTCGGCCATCGCCTGCGGCTGGCGCACCTGCGGCACGGCCACGCCGGGCAGCTGCTTTAATTCGATGCCTTCATGCGCATAGGCCATGATGTTGTGCCAGGTCATCGCCGGCAGCGAGCCGCCGGTCATGCGGTTGGTCACCTGGTAGTCGTCATTGCCGAACCAGACCCCGCACACGAAATTGCCCGTGTAGCCCATGAACCAGGCATCGCGATAAGCATTGGTGGTGCCGGTCTTGCCGGCGGAGGCCACGCCATCGAGGCGCGCGCGCTTGCCGGTGCCGTTTTCCACCACGCTGTTCATCATCTTGATCATGTCGGCGGCCACGCCCGCCGGCATCACCTGCCGCGGCTTCGGCCCGTCGCGGTCGAAGCGCCAGACCAGCTCGCCGGCGCCGGTGCGCACTTCCAATATAGCGTGCGGCGTCACCGCCTTGCCGAGATTGGGGAAGGTGGCATAGGCGCCGGTGTGATCGAGCACGGTGACTTCGTCGGCGCCGATCGGCAGCGACGGCGTATCCGGCAGCGGCGTGCGGATGCCCATGTCATGCGCCAGTTTCACGATCTTGGCGCGGCCGATCTTGGCATTGCCGCCGCCGACCGAGATCGACAGTTTCACCGCAATCGTATTGACCGAATGCGTGAGCGCCTGGATCAGCTGCATCGAGCCGCTATAGCCATTGCCATAATTGTGCGGGCACCAGTTGCCGATGCACACCGGCCCGTCCACCACGATCGACGTCGGCTTGAAGCCGTTCATCAGCGCGGTGGCGTAGACATAAGGCTTGAACGAGGAGCCGGGCTGGCGCATCGCGTCGGTGGAGCGGTTGAACTGGCTGGCGCCGTAGTCGCGGCCGCCGACCATCGCGCGCACCGAGCCGTCGACATCCATCAGCACCGCGGCGGCCTGCTTGGCGTGATATTCCTGGCCGTATTGCCGCAGCGAGCTTTCCACCGCGGCATCGGCATTGTTCTGTAACCCTGTGTCGAGCGCGGTGCGCACCACGAACACGCGTTCGGTCATCGATTTCGGGAAGGTGTCGACCAGCTTCTTCATCTCGTCGAAGGCCCAGTCGAGATAATAATTGGCGGCGCGATCGTCGCGGCGGTCGACGGGAGTCGCAGGATGACGGCGGGCGCCGAACACCTGGCCCTCCGTCATCATGTTGGCTTCGACCAGGTTATCGAGCACGACGTTGGCGCGCGCGCGTGCGGCCGGCAGGTTGACGTGCGGCGCGAACTTGGTCGGCGCCTTGAACAGGCCGGCGAGCATCGCGGCTTCCGACAGGTTCACATCGCGCGCCGACTTGTTGAAGTAATATTGCGCGGCCGCATCCACGCCGAAGGCGCCGCCGCCCATATAGGCGCGGTCGAGATAGAGCTTGAGGATTTCGTTCTTGGTCAGGCGCGCTTCCAGCCACATCGCCAGGAAGGCTTCCTTGACCTTGCGCTCGATCGTGCGCTCGTTCGACAAAAACAGGTTCTTGGCGAGCTGCTGGGTGATGGTGGAGCCGCCCTGCACCACGCCGCCGGCGCGCGTATTGGCGACCAGCGCGCGCGCGGTGCCGGCGAGATCGACGCCGAAATGTTCGTAGAAGCGCCGGTCTTCGGTGGAGAGTACCGCCTTGATCAGGTGATCGGGAAACTGGTCGAGCGGAATCGAGTCATTATGACGGATGCCGCGCGAGCCGACCTCGTTGCCGTAGCGATCGAGGAAGGTGACCGCCAGCTCGGATTTCTTCAGCCAGTCGTCGTCCGATGTTTCGCGAAATGCCGGGATCGCCAGCGCCAGCACCACCACCAGCCCGACGGTGCCGAGCGTGGCGCCTTCCGACATCAGCTCGGTGAGCCCGCGCCGCCAGCCGGAGACGTGGAAGCGATCCATGAAGGTGGAGAAGCGCTCATAGGTTTCGCGCAGGCCCGAGAAGCTGCGGAAAATGCTGAAATCCACCCACGCATCGAGCGCGAGGAAAAACCGCTGGATCCTGGCTTTCCAGTGCTCGGGGAGGGGGTTGCGCAAGGTGCTGCCGCTCGTGAGGTGCCGCCCGGCGGGTCGCCGGATGCCAATGTTCTAGCCGATCGGGCAACCCGCGGCCAATGCCGCGGTTCCGGGCCGATTCCGGGCAAGGTGAACGGAAATTGGGGGGAAAAAGGGGCAGGTTACCTAGTCTCTCGCGCTAGGCCTTTCCTTTAGACGGCCTGCGATTGCCCGGCAGCTTGTGCTATCTCGGGCAAAGCCACTGAATTGTCCAAGAGGACGAGATTATTTCGCTTTATTCCAATCAGACGCGGTTTCGCGCCCGAATTATCATACAGCCAAGCTATATCAGAATGTTTTAGGAACCATGGAAGTTGTTCCAAGGATCGTTTCCTTCGACTCAATATCTTGTTTTTAGGGACGGCGTGCCCACCTTTTTTCACGCGTAGCTGAACACGCGCAACATGCAGTTCGGGTGATTTTAGAAGGACATAAACAAGCAAGATTTCAAAATTCATTCTCTTCGCCGCTCTCACGAGCTTGCGATACTTTGCGGTCGAAAGCACAGTTTCGACCCCGATCGTTTGATGAGCAGCGATCGAAGTTTTTAGCCATTTTTCTATTCGGCGTACCGCCTCAAGATTTGCTTTTCTCGAGCCGAGACGTTCCACAGAGCGAATGCGTGCCGCTAAGAAATCAGGATTTATGATCCAGACAGTGCGGCCAACGTCCTGGACCACAGTATCTTGAAAAACTGTCGTTTTCCCGGCCCCATTAGGACCAGCTACAATTAAAAGCTTTGGACGGTCGTCCCTATTGAATACGAGCGTCGGATGAGCCGACCCTTTTTTTGTTCTCTCGTCGCGCTTTCGCGACGCTCTTTTCGAAGGCATATCTCAAATCGCTTCCCAATGTCCTGCTGCCCGTGTCGACTGTAAAAACAGTTGAAAGACCGCGTGGCCCGTAGATACGTCTTTTGCCTACCGTTTTGCTTTTGGCGCGCGAGTTCGATCGGTGCTTAACCGTGAAGGCTCCAAAACCACGCAACTGGACTCGGTCGCCTTTTGCCATTGAAGCAGTGATGTCATTCAGGATTGCTTTAACTAAACTCTCGATGTCAGCCTTGGAGAGGCGGGGGCTCTGCGCATGGATCCGCGTTGTGAGCGCAGTCCTTAGGGCTCCCGACGGTCCCTTTGCGGGTAGAGAGGACCTATGGCTTTTGCGGCCTAGTTTTCTGGTCCGGACTTTTGGCATTCCCTGAAAACCTTTGAAACCATGATTCTACCAAACACATGTAACATATGTAGTCTTAATATTCGATTTTGCCACCCATTTTAGCTAGACCGGTCTCGTGGCGCTATCCGGACTGACGGTAGGTGGTCGGAAGAAATCGCGCTAAAGCGCAGCAATAGCGAAGTTGGTTCAAAATGGGCGACCCGCAACTCCCCTTCTGGCGCCGCAAGGCGATGTCAGAAATGACGCGCGCCGAATGGGAGAGCCTGTGTGACGGCTGCGGCCGTTGTTGCCTCAACAAGCTGATCGACGAAGACACCAACGCGACGGTGTACACCGACGTCAGCTGCAAGCTGCTCGATTGCCAAAGCTGCAAGTGCAGCGACTATGCGCACCGCCAGGCCAAGGTGAAGGATTGCGTGCGACTCACCCCCCGCAATGTGCGACGGCTGAAATGGCTGCCGCCGACCTGTGGCTATCGCCTGATAGCGGAAGGCAATGACCTCGCCTGGTGGCACCCGCTGGTGTCGGGCGATCCCAATACGGTGCACACGGCCGGCATCTCGGTGCGTGGCCGCGTTGCTGCGAGCGAGAAGGATGTGCCGGACGAGAAGCTGGAGGAATATATTGTTGCTTGGCCGGGACGATGGCCAAAGGGAGCAAAGCGCAAGCCACGATAAGACAACCTAATATCGAAATTGGGGATTATTCATAAAATTAGTGACGTGATGTCTAATCTCGATCCGCATCTTTCTGCGCTTAGGGACGCCGTGCTCAGCTTGAAAAGCACGGGCTCGGATGGCTTTGAAGGCCTCCTCGCCGCTGTATTGTCCGCCCTGGCAGGGCAACCTTTTCGTTTGGCGTCCAGTGGATCGCAGCGCGGGCGCGACGGTGACTCGGCGCTTGACGCTGGAGCAACTTATTTCGAGGCCAAACTTTATTCAGGGTCGGTACCGAAGGCTGTCGTCTCCAACAAGCTGCTTGAAATTTCCAATGACGACCAGGGTCAGATTGATACCTGGATACTTGCTGCCACGTCGGAGATCAGTTCGCAACACGCGGAGTTTTATCGGGAGTCGTTAACAAACGCAGGCATTGGCTTTCTTATTCTCGATTGGTCCGAAAATGCGCTGCCTATTTTGGCCGTAGCGCTTGCCAAGGCTCGACATGCCGCAGAACAATTTCTAGACGATCATCTCTCGGACAAGAGCAAAATAACGGCGGCATTGAGCGCCCTTGACGCGATAGCTACAAACCAGCTCTTTTCTGATCTATCGAATGCCCTCGTGCAATCCATTCGAGAGCCTGCCCTTGGATTAGGTATTGCTAAGGCTCGTAATCGCGCATGGCTTGTGGAGGCGTTTTCAAATAAGAAACGTGCCCGGCAATTTTTCGGTCAACCCCTCGCACCACTAGATCGATCTGGGCTCGCAGGGGTCGCGCGGCCACAATTGAACACGAAATTGTCGCCGGCTTTTTCAGGGGCCCCAGACGCCGCGGTATTCTTTGTGCTTGGGGATGAGGGGACAGGCAAGTCTTGGCTCGTCGCACAGTCTTGGGCGGTCTCCAGCACACAACCACTAATGGCCGTATTCACCGCCGATGAACTCAAAGACCCCATTGCCCTTCTAGATATAGAAGGGCTCATCATCGCTAAGCTGATCGCCCAAACAGGTGACGTCCCTACAGAGGCTACCAAGAAAAGATGGCATCGCCGTTTCAAAGGGTGGCGAGCCAATCCGAACCCACAGAATGTGAGAATCGTCATCTGGGTTGACGGCCTAAACCAGGCCCCGAATTTCCCGTGGGCGCGTTGGATAGATGCCGCTGCGGTCATCTTGGAGGAGCTGGGCGGACATGTTGTGATTACGAGTCGGACAAGTCATTTCGCTGAACGTCTCCGCAACGGGGTCGTGTCAAAGGTACGCAGGATCACTGTGGAAGATTGGTCAGATGCTGAATTGAAGGCGTTGTTGGCCACTAAGACCATAAATGCCGACAGGCTTAGTGCCGAAGTTTTTAACTTCCTTCGAAATCCCCGCATTTTGAGCATCGCCGTAGAGCTTCTTGATCACAATGACATCGAAGGGTTCGAAGAGCTTAGTGTTGGCCGCTTGCTCTTCGAGCACATATTGCGTTGCGAGCGCGATGGCACTGCCGCGCTTTCTGCCCAGGATTTCGCCAAGGGATTGCAGAGTCATGCATCCATCATCATTAAGCGTATCGCGCAGAGCAAAAATGACGATCTAAGGGTATTCGATGTGGCCCTTGATTTTCGCTTTAAAGCGGTTTCGCAAAGTCGCTTTTTTGAGGCAGTAGCCGGCGATTCAGACCTATATGAAATTCGAGAGGATGGATTAGCCTTGGCTCTTGGCCTTTGGCTGGTTAGCGCCTTGCGGAAGGAGGTTCGAAACAATCGTGATCCGGCCGAGCGTCTCGGCACCATTCTTGAGCCAGTGCTGGCCCTGGATCGGACCGCCGAGGCCGTATACTCGGCGTTACTTGTCGCGACCTTGGAAGGTGATTGCCCAATAACGGCAACCGCGGCGCTTATTCAAACTTATGTACTGCTTCAGAATTTGCCAGAGAACGGGCGCGCTCCCTTTGAATCGCTGGCCAAGCGCGCCCCTGCAGCGTTTCTTCAGGCGGTCCGCGCGATAGCGCTTGCACCCACTCATTATCCGAACTTCGATTGGCTGACATCTGCTCTCATCAAGTCTCGCTCGGACCCTTCAGTTTGGGAGTCGATCACACTGCAAGTTGCCGACTGGTTGCGTATTTACTCTCTTTCTGCAGATCGTTCGAACATGGCTCGAATGGCGCGGGAGCCGAAAGAGAAGGTCGAAGCCGAGCGCGCAAAAGAGCAACAGCGAATCGACAAAAATTTAGCTTCGCTTACAGAGCCTGAGCGCCAATTTATAGCGTCTCGGTTGAAGAGATTGGATGAAGGCGAACTCACCGACCTTCATTTGGTAGGGTTCATGCTGATTGCAGGTATGCCCCTGTCTCGCTTTGCCTATAGCTTTGTCGAATGGGCGTTCTCCGACGCTCTCAACTCCACCATCAACGCGCGCCATCGCGAGTTTGAATATCTGATCTCGCTAAACTCTACAGACTGGAGTGCGACCAGAGCTGCCATCTTGGCGGCCATTGAGCCACTCAAGGTCGAGACGTGTTCGGACGTTGGAAAGTGGACCCTTGTGTACGTCTTGCGCGCGACCGGCGATGCAGACGACGCGGCACGTGCCGCGAGCATTTACGAGGAGCTGACCAAAGATCGAGAAAAATTTGGCGCGTGGAAGCTAGTAGAAAATTACTGTGCCACCGATCCTTGCGATCCAAATTCAGCCAAACCTAACAACATTGCCGATACAGCTCGCAAGTATGGAGAATTGGACGTTGCAAAACTTCACGTCGGTATCGGAAATACCACTGAGGGGCATTTCTTTACGATGGCACGTCCGGGACTCGCACGTTTCGAGCCGTCCGTCTCCATCGACACCCATCGCCGATTTGCGCGCGACGTCGCCAATCGGGAGGGCTTGGCCTTGAGGCAGGGCATTATTGCTCTACAGCCACATAGTGCGCTTCTGGACCACTCCTCAGTGGAGGAAATGATTACTATCGCTAAGAACGCTCCGGCAACCTTAGACACGGAGTTAACCAAAGAACGGGATACGTGGATAACGGCTCAGTACTCACTTTCTGCGGCGTTGCCGCACAAATCTGGGAACGAGCAGTTGGATATAATTGCCGCGGTACCGGGAACCTCCTTACTGCTGGCATTACTGGAAGCGTCCAAACCCGCAGACGAGGATCGCGTCGAAGGGTGGCTGGAGCGCGTTCTTCAGACTGCAGATGAGAAAGCTCAAGCGCGGGTTCTCGGATTTGCTTACTATAGTCGGTCTCCGTTAACCGCGCGCGCCAAAAGCATTGTGGAGGTATTATTTGAATCTCAAGATCGGTTCGTCCGCATGCAAGCGCTTGCAATTATTGCGCGCGACAGCGAGCCGACCCTACTTGCCAGGGTTTTGGCCAGCTCGTGGGACGCAAATTCCTTAGATCCGGATAAGGACTACTTCGAAATCTGGTACGGTTCGCTCGCTCTGGTCTCGGCCGCGCAGAGCGGTTTGATGGGTCCCGATGAAGCGCTTGATCGGATATCTCCGAGCTTTTACGGAATCGCCGCTGAACGTTTCGCCGGGACAGCTATAGGCATGTGCGGGGCGCGACTTGACGCGGCGCTCGCCAAATCTTTGGCGTTTGCGAACTTTCCGATGTTACCGAAGCTAGAACAGTCGACGACTAGTGACCTTACGCCACCACTCCTTTCCTTGTCCGACCGTGCCGAACCGCTTAGCGCAATGGAGTTTTTTAAGCGCGCCAGTGAAAGTGAAGAAGACTTTCAAGCTAGGCAAAAGCGTGCGTGGCAGGCCTACGAAAGGTTCAGCAAAGACCTAACCGCCGCTAATGCGCGATTCATACTTGAATCGGTGGCCCCGGAGGGCATCAAGGCGATAGCGCGCGAAAAGCCGCCATTGGTTGCGGACTGGACAAGGCAGCTGTTGGTCGGCTCGGATAGTCAGTTGAGGTCGCTTCACACATTTGCGCTCGCAGTCGCGAAGGCCATATCAGCGGCGGACCCTCAATCTTCGGTGAAACTGTTCGCGCGGTTATCCAAGGTTGATCCGCTGATAAACTATGTCGTTGGTCCAGCTAAGATGCCGGTTGAAAGGCTGACCATATGGTCTGCGGCTCACATCGCAGAAGTTAAATCTATTTGTTTCGACCGCTTGGATACGGCACCCAGCGATGCCGATCTTGCCACAGAAGTGCTCGCTGCGTTGCAGGCTGGTAAAAGTGCCGAAGTCGAAACGTACATCGAAATTAAGTTGGCCGAGAGCATGCCCGCATCGAATGCGCGAGCGGTGATGGTGAGTGGATTTTCAGATGAAGGAGAGCATGCCAGAAACGTCCTAGCAAAGTTTGCGAACGCCAAAGGGCTTATTGGACGGGCATATGAAGCCGCCAAGTATGCCTACGAAAGAAATGTGTGGGCGAAGTATTGGTATAGAAAAATGCGGGCTGCTGACTCGAATGAAGAGTTCTGGAGATATTCGGTCCTATTCACAAAAACTGTCGATGAGCGATATTCCATGTGGGTTCATAAATTTCCCGAATCGAAGGCGCCGTTCAACAGCTTTGCGCATACATTAAAATCAGCGATTGAAAAGAGTATCCAAGACCGGCAGTCGAAACGTCGAGGCAAATTATTTGGCGAAAATGCCCCACCTGAATTCTTGCGACCAAGGTCAAAATTCTAGGTCCTGACAAGCCCGCCAACGCGGCTTCGGGCTCGTACGGTAATGCTTATTGTTACGTCGAGTCCAAAGAAGCCAACAAATTCGCGCATTTTCCGTTATTTGGAACTCGGTTGTACACTGGACTTTTTACTACCACTCTACTTATACTGATTTATTGGGGCGACTAAGTGTGGGGGACACGTCATGAAAAAAACGGTCATTGTACCGCTCGCAACCGCGTTGGCCGCGCTAACAACCGGCGCCAACGCAACCGTGCCAACGACAAATTCACCAGACAGTGGATCAAACCCTGCCGACAGTCAGCAGGCGAAGCCCACAAATATCCAACCCAACACAATCTTCCGGGCGGGCGAGGACTTCTTGGGTCTGCTGGTGACAAAGAATGCCGACGGGACAATCGTCGCACAGCACGCTTCTCACGCCTCTCACGCGTCACACGCTTCCCACGCTTCGCACGCATCCAGTCGCTTCTGAGCGATGGCTGATGTGATCACTGTGGAGTTTGATGCGAACGTCCACACGCTGGATACGCTCAATGCCGCCGCGTATCGGCTCATTGACGCTGCGAGCTGCCAGATTGAGAGGGGCAGCGGGAAGTTCATATGCCACTTAATGCCCAAGCAAGGCATCAAGACGGACAATGAGTCCTTGCGGCTCCGCTTCATCGACTGTGTGACGGATGAAAGCGTGCGAGAACGGCTGGCCACCAAAGTGGAGCCCGTTCGCAATCTGATCCTCTCACTCGCGTTCGGCGCCCTAGTATCTCAGTCCAACCACAAGGCTGAGTGAGACATGGCACGTTTCCAGCCAGCCGGGGCGTATCACGCCCCAGAGAAGGCCGTTCGCCTATTGCCGTTTCGCTTTGAGCGAACTGGTTCCGACGGGTATCTCGTGTCCAACATTGTCGGAGACTTCATCCGACTGACGCCCGCTGAGTTCGACAACCTTGTCGATGAGCGGGTCGCTCCTGGCGATGGATTATACGAGAAGGCATATGCCTCGAATTTGATCACCCGCGATGGCCAGACCGCCCAGCTTCAAATACTTGCAGCACGGTTACGAACCCGAATGGCGTTCCTGCGCCAACCAACGGGCTTGCACATGTTTGTTGTCACGCTTCGGTGTGAGCACTCCTGCCCATACTGCCAAGTATCTCGGCAGAGCACTGACCGGACGCGCTTTGACATGAGCGAAGAGACGGCCGAGAAAGCGCTGCGGATTGCGCTGGCAAGCCCAAGTTCGCGCATCAAGATCGAGTTTCAGGGCGGTGAGCCGCTGCTCAACTTCTCCCTGATTGCAAAGATTGTGGACAACGCGAAGGCCTCTGCTCCAAAGTCTGGAAAGCAGATCGACTTCGTCATTGCGTCGAATTTAGCTCTGCTTAATGATGACATTCTTGCGTTCTGCAAGCGCAACAATGTTCTCTTATCGACGTCACTCGATGGCCCAGCCGACCTACATAATCGCAATCGGCCAAGGCCGGGTGGGAACAGTTACGAGCTCGCCGTCAAAGGCATAAAAGCAGCACAGAACGTACTTGGCGCGGATCGTGTCAGCGCCCTAATGACTACGACCGAAGCCAGTCTGGATCGTGTCGAACAGATCATCGATGAATATGTAGCGCTGGGACTCGATGGGGTATTCCTGCGTCCGCTCTCGCCGTACGGGTTCGCGATCAAGACGAAGCAAATACAACAGTATGACGCGAAGCGTTGGCTTGATTTCTACATTCGCGGACTTCGCTACATCCTAGACATCAACCGTAAAGGCCATACTTTCTTCGAGTTCTACACGCTCCTGTTGCTCCGCCGAATGCTAACCGACGAGCCGATTGGCTACGTTGACCTACGAAGTCCGGCGGGAGTCGGATTGGGAGCACTGGTTTACAACTACGATGGCAAGGTTTTCGCTTCTGACGAAGGCCGCATGTTGGCCGAGATGGGCGACACTACGTTTGAGCTTGGCCACGTCGAACGAGACAACTATCGCTCACTAATCTTGTCGGACAAGCTTCTGGACCTTGTCGGTTCGTCTCTGACGCAATGTGCCCCCGAGTGCTTGAACTGCGTATTTGAGAGCCATTGCGGGGCCGATCCTGTCTACCATCACGCAACGCAGAATGACTCTCTAGGTCTTAAGCCTCTGTCAGGTTTCTGCGCCCGCCAGAAGGGCGTGATGGGTACCATTCTCGACCTTCTCGACCACTCGCCCGATGATGCAGCAGTCCTACATCGATGGGGAGGAATGTGATGCTGCCGTTGTACGGCGTCGCCGAACACACGCGTGGGTTTGACAAGTCTCCCCCGTGGCAAGTTTTGCGGCTTCGTTTACCCGATGCATCCCCCTCACACGAAGCAGATGTCGCGCTGGTGCGCTCGCCAGAAGAGGCCGCCGCTGCACGGGCTTCTGGTTTCACGACCGCCCTAGCGGTTGGCGACGGTCTAAACGTGGAGTCCGATGCTCCTGACAATCTCATCGCGCTACCAAGTCGGTTCGCGTATCTAAACGACGGCGACGTACTAGGCTTCCAGGCAGCGAGTCGCCGTGTTCGAACGCTCTATAGGCGAACGTCAGCCCACAACTCCATTCTCGTCACTGAACGGTGCAACCACTACTGCCTGATGTGCTCCCAGCCGCCCCGCGATATCGATGATAGGTGGCTGCTCGACGAGATCGAATCTGCGATTGATCTGATCGACCCTCAGACACGCTCATTCATCTTCACAGGGGGCGAGCCCCTCTTAGAGTGGCGAAAATTCATCCATTTGTTGGAGCGTTGCCGCGACGTTCTCCCTAACACCGCAATTCACGTCCTTACTAACGGGCGAGGCTTTGCCAATAGCGAAGTCACGAAGGCTTGGGCGAATGTCCGCCACCCGAGACTCATGGCCGGCATACCGATCTACTCCGCCGTAGACCACGTCCATGACTACGTGGTCCAAGCACAGGGCGCATTCGACGAAACGGTTCTCGGTGTCTTGAAACTAAAAGACCACGGTCAACGCATCGAAGTGCGCGTCGTCCTGCATGCGATCACAGCGCCCAGGATTGTTGAAACGTGTCGCTGGCTAGCTCGCAATCTTGGATTCGTGGACCACGTGGCGCTCATGGGATTGGAGAACACAGGGTTCACCCTTGCCAATGGTGATCTCCTTTGGATTGATCCCGTTGACTATAAGGATGACCTGGCGGAAGCGGTGCAACTTCTGACGTCTTCCAGAATCCCGGTTTCCATCTACAACCTTCAGCGTTGCGTGATAGCGAGGTCTATTTGGCCATACGCAGTTCAATCAATCTCAGATTGGAAGAACGGGTATGTCGACGAATGTGTAAATTGCGTTGAACGATCTCGCTGCGCCGGGTTTTTTACTTCGGGGCGCCCAAAGAAAAGTCGGGGAATTGCACCAATCTTGGCCTAGGACAATAGAAAGAACGTGCTTGCCAAAATTTAGGGGTCATTGGCGTGAGCGGTCTGAAACGATTTGAAATTAGGCGCGTGTGGGGATGGGCCACACATTTGCTTCGGGCGGTCAATACCATCGCCATTTTGACGGCCGTCCTTGCAATTCTTGCATTTCTTCAGTGGCAGACTTTGGAAAAGACAGATCATACTTTGCGATTGCAGCAACGGGCGTGGGTCGCACCAATTCATGCAGAGTTAGACTGGCAGCATGGGTCTTTCAGTGAGGGTAGCCGGCTAAACACCGTTATTCGTTATGGTAACCTTGGTAGAGAACCGGCGATTTGGTTTGTCGCTGAACAAAAAGCAAAAACTTTCCCAAGCCCGAGCGACAATGAATATAAGTCTTGGTCCACGACATTTACTCCCGATAGGATTGAAGGAATTTGCAAACGGGTTAGCGCGGATAGCAGCGGTCTCGTAGTCTATCCTTCTGGTCCCCGCGACTATGATTTCGGAAGTTCTACAGACGAGTTCGCAATTACTCCAGCAATAATGCGTGGGGCCGAAATTCTGTACATAGAAGGATGTTTTGCCTACCGAACATTGGAGACGGAACATAAGAGTCAATATTGCTTCATGCTCGTGCCGAGAGGCAGCGACCCCAAGCAATGGAAATTCATTGATTGTATCCGTGGTAATACGGCCGACTAGTATTGGCGCGGACAACGGTGCGAAAAATTGTTTTTTACCTCGGCTATTGCGCCATCGTCGGCTGCAATCCCACCAACCACGCGTCGACAATCGCAGTTAGTTCACCAGCGTTGATCCTTTTGATTGGGTCGCGAATGATCTCAATTTTTGGTTTTTCCTTCATCACATCCGTCACCAGATAGACGCAATATTTTTCTTTGTGCGTTTGTGCCGCCTGATATTCAGTTCGCGTTAGAATTAGATTGGATACGGACGAAGAGACGCTAGCCTTTACTTCGATATACAAAGCTGTTCCATCCTCATCTATAGAAGAGATGTCCCAACCGGGGGTTTTGCCTTCGCGCGCAAGCCACTTAACCTGGCTTAAATCCTGGCCCAGCTTCTCGAGCTTTTTGTTCTCTAGGTCGAATACAATTTGTTCGCCCTTGTCTCCGATCTTTTTTGATTCGGGAGAAATTCGTCTCCTATTGCCGCCTGCTGTTTCAGCTTTCTTCCTCTTTGCTATTGGCTCGCGGGGCAAAAAGTCAATGACAGTAGGTTCACTGGTGGGAGGCGGCTCAATTTGAGCCTCCAACAATTGCTGAATGTCAGGAAGAAGCGGATTACGCACCAAATCGCTGTAAACCGACAGCATGTACCTGTAGTCATCTGCAAGTTGTTTGTCGGAGGGCAATGCATCGAGATCGTACACGATGGCCGCGATATTTGATCGTTCATAGTCAGCATGCAAGCTACCATTTGAGGCTGCCAGGTCCAGTTTACCCAATACCAGAGGCCTCTTCGCTTTGAGTAGGCTACTTAAATGTTTAGCTGCATCGACCAACTTAGCTTGGCGCTCGTGAGGATTTTTGAAGTAGGTCTCAAACTGGGTGATACCAAAAGCAATCGACAAATACATTCTGCTTAAGTCGACGGAAAATAGGTACACCAAATAGAAACCTTGCGTAGCAGAACGCGTAATAGTCGGGTCGAATGTCGCAATCCAAGGGGCTGCCGTTATATTTCCTCGGCCAGTAGATCCCTCGAGTGCATAGGTTGCAGTCGCCGGCAACAATTCTTTCAATTCGTGCGGAAAGTCTCTGACAACAAGTTTGTACTCCGGATGATTTCCCGAAGTAACTTTATGTGCCCGATATTCAACCCAACCTTGCCGAATATCGGCGATCAATTTTCGAAGTGCCATTACCAGCCCCCACTTTTATTGCCGGTAATACTTTCTCCGAAATAATTTGATCGATTTCAATGTGTTTTCGATCTAGTTCTGCTTCGACGTTCCTTCATTTGCCGAATAAATCAGGCGATTGACTCCATGCCGAATGTGGTGCGGCACGACAGCCCTGCGCGTCTCTGTAGGCTATCTACGTCGTGTGGCCCGGCGCGTAGGCAATTTGAGCAATTCGGCTGGCTCGACCCCAAGCGTTTTGGCGAGCTTACCCAAAATTTTGAGGCTGGCGTAAAAAGCGCCTTTCTCGATCTGGCTCAGATAGCTGCGGCTGATTTTGGCTTCATAGGCGAGATCGTCCTGCGACAACCCTTTGGCATGCCGAAGGCGACGCAGATTGGCCGCAAATACGTCCCGGAGATCCATCCGGGAAGCGAAACCTTATTGCTCTAAATATGCACCTCGATATATTGAACAAAAGAATTGAGCGTTGGCCCTTCAAAGATGGCTGGGTACAAGGACGTCGTGATTTGGCTCGCGGTTGGCGCGGCTACAACGCCTATCTGGGGCGTGGGACTATGGGTTCTGTGGCAAGGTGTCGTTCGACCGAATCTGATCCCGCGCCGCGAAGTCGAGCGATTGGCAACCTTATTGGTCGAGCGCTATGGCGAGCGTGCGGAGGAGGTCGCATACGGAGAGGAATACGGCGCGTGGCGCAATTCCGATGGTTTCGCGCAAGGCAAATGGAGGCGTGTCCGAAGGTTGATTGAGGCCCGATCCTCACCTCACTAGATGAGTCACAAATTGATTTTGTCGACAACTCTTCGCTGAAATGTGTCGAGGCGAACAGACTGGACTAGGCGAACGGTACACCGCGACCGCAGCTCGCCCCATTCGCAGTATAAAATTAAACGAATTTAGAGGCTGTTGGGCGAAATCGAGCGGTCGTCCGTAAATGGGGGTTAGAAAGGATTTAATACTGATCCTCCGAGCGGTGCGTTAGATGGGGTTTCGATTTCGACGAGCATTGCAAATCGTGCCGGGAGTTCGGCTGAACTTAAGCCGAAGCGGCGCAAGTGTCTCGTTGGGCGCTAGGGGGCTCCACTATACCATCGGGGCGAGGGGTACACGCGCTTCTGTCGGGATTCCCGGTTCTGGGCTTTCGTGGACCAGCTATCAACCGTTTTCGTCCCGGTCAGCCGTTCCCGCATCTCCCGCCTCCCAGAACTACACCAATGAGCCGCCCGTTGATGCTGGGTCGACGAGATCATTCGAGAGCGCGGGCATCGAGCAGTTGGTCGCAGGCTCAACGAACGAACTTGCACCCATTCTGGACGCCGCGCGGAAGCAATTTCCATCGCATCTCTTGGTTCTCGCAGCCGCTGGATTGGTAGTTGCGCTTGCGAGCGCATATGATTTACCGCCTCTCGCAGTTGGAGCGCTTGTATTTGGTATAATAGCGTGGCCGATGATGTTTGTGCTCGATCGACGGCGGAGAACTACGACGCTCGAGTATAACTTAGAGGATGACCAAAACCGGAAGTTCGCCAATTTGGTTCAAGCTTTTAATAGCTTGGCGAGCTGTCATCGAGTTTGGCGTGTGCCGCTCGAACGGGATGAGGGAGATTGGAAGCGACATGCCGGCGCCAGTGTGACACTTGAGCGGTCGCCGATCAGCTTGCGGATGGGATTGCCCACATTGGTGAAAAGCAACCTCAAATTTCCATCATTCGAACTAGGAAAAGAGACGATCTATTTTGCACCTGATTCTATTTTGATTGTTGCTCGAAATTCTGTAGCGGCTATTCGCTATGAAGATTGCGAAATACTGGCGCACACTACGCGCTTTGTCGAAAGCGATGACGCGCCGTCGGACACTCAAATCGTTGGAGAGTCGTGGCAATTCGTCAATAAAAAAGGAGATCCGGACCGACGGTTTAATAACAATAGAATGCTTCCGATTTGTCTTTATGGCGAACTAGACTTGAAGTCGGCGAGCGGCCTCAATGCGCGTCTCCTTTGCTCCCGCCCGAATGCGGCGACCGAGTTTGCGACGGGGGTGGTTTCCCTGCGCGCTACTAACAGCGAGCAACCGAGATCGCTGGAAGACCGATCTTCCAGCCCGCCGATAGCACCGTCTAGTGCGGGCAAAGACGATGCTGTGGACAATACAGCAGCAGCATTCGCCAGAGAGTCAGCGTATGCGCAAAGTCTTGTGTTGGAGCGCGGAAAGCTCTGGGAGTTCTTGCTAGTGCAGGAGCTATTGGCATCGCGGTTGATGTCTCTTAAGAAAGAATGCGCGGCGTTGGATAAACTTGGTCCTCTACCAACGAGGCGGTTCTCTGTTCCTGAATTTGTTAAGTGGTTCAGTGAAGAGATGAATGCAATCGCGTTGGCAACTTCGCAGTTTGGGAAGTGCATTGGTCAGGATTTGCCGAATGCTCTAGGTAACCCCGGCGTTCCCGGTGACGCCGTTCAAATCCTCGCATCGATCGACGCTCTATTTTCCACCTGTAGAACTATTGTTAAATTTGAACAGGAATTGTACACAGCCGAGACATCGGAGACGCTGGGCCTTCTGAAGGGTTCGCTCAAAGGTATTACAAAATACTATGTGGACGTCCTTGATGATTTTGCAAAGAAATGGGCACTAGCTATAGAAGGCCTACGAAATGGCTCTCAAACATTTGCGGTAAAAGCGGCTTTTCCCGCCTTTCTCCAGACTGAAAAAGCTGTAGCGGAATTGGAAAAAATCCGGAAGAATCCGACAGAGTACGCCTTCGAAAACATTCATCTCCCCCTCGGCCCGATCGCAAAATCATAGGCGCGCGGCTCGGGCGCGCATGTTTCGGCTCATGCAGCCCGCTTCCCCATCCCAATAATGCCATCAACCAGCGCCGCGAATGCAACAATGGCCCCCAGCGACAAGATAAAATCCCAATAGCTGTAGGGTCGGCCGCCCGACTGCAAATATTCGAATATGCCGACTGAAATAGCGGCGAAAACAGCAAACGCCGCCACGACATGAATTCCGAGCCGGAGCAACGGCAGCACGGCGAGGCGTTCGCTCACCGTTGCAACGATCCACGCCACGGCCGCCGCCCATGAGGTGAGGATTCCGCCGGCGACAATTCCCATGGCCGCGTGGCCGCCTTCGCGCTCGGCCCACATCAGCACAAGCGCGCAGCAGATCGCGGCGTACACCGCAAACCGGACCATCAGCACAAGCACGGCGCGTTCACCCCAAAAGATTCGGCAGCCAGGTCGCGATCGCCGGAAATGCAAAGATAATCAACAGCAGCACGATGCTCATGGCAACGTAAGGCACAACGGCCTGGAAAATGTGCGCCATCGTCACCTGCGGCGGGGCGACCCCCTTCATGGTCATCAGCAAAAGCCCGTGCGGCGGCAGCAGCAGCCCGAGCTGCATGCAGATCAGATAGAGCACGCCGAACCAGATCAGGTCGATTTCCAGCCGCTGCACGATCGGCATGAAAACCGGCAAGGTGATCAGCATCATGCTGACCTGATCCACGAAAATGCCGAGAAAAATCAGCAGCAGCATCATGCCGGCCAGAATGGCCAAAGTTGAAAGCCCCTGGCCGAGAACAGCCGTGACAATGCCCTGCGTTGCGCCGGAAAAGCTGAGGATCTGCGAGAAGGTAATGGCGCCGAGAATAATGAACAAAATCATGCCGGAGATGGCCACCGTGCCGCGCAAGGCGCGCATCAGGTTCTGAAGGGTAAGCGCACGATAGCCGGCCGCCAGCGCCATGGTCGCAAGCGCGCCCAAGGCCGCGGATTCCGTCGGCGTTGCAATGCCCGCCGACATGGCGCCGATCACGACGACGAAGATCGAGGCGAGCGGCAGGACATAGAAAATGAGCAGTTCATAGCGGGCCCACCCCGTCTTTCTTTCGATCGGCGTTGCCGGCGCGAGATCGGGCCGCGTCAGCACCCGCACGACGATGTAGCCGACAAACGCGACGCTCAGGATCAGCCCCGGAACGACGCCGCCGATCAGCAGCTTGGAAATCGAAATTCCCGACAGGCTGCCGAGCAAAACGGTGAGGGCGGAGGGCGGAATCAGCATGTCGACCGCGCCAATCGCCATGATCGGGCCGGTGGCCAGCACCGGATGGTAGCCGCGCGACAGCATGACCGGCAGCATCAGCGAACCGAGCATCGCCGTTGTTGCAATCGTCGAGCCCGAGATCGCGGAGAAAATCGTTCCGGCCACGACCGCGACCACGGCGAGCCGGCCCGGCACCTGGCGGATCAGCCGCTCGACGCCGTCGATGACCTTGAGCGCAAGGCCGGTGTGAAACAGCACCTCGCCCATCAGGATAAACAGCGGGATCGGCGTCAGCGAGAAGTTGATGGCGGCGGCGACGCTGTTGCGGGCGACCTGGTGCAGGCCGGCATCGCCGCCGAGAAACAGCACGGCGCCGATCATGTTGATGGCGATGAACGAAATCGCCACCGGCATGCCGACAAACAGCAGGACCGTCGAGCCTCCCAGGAGTAGCAGCGAGGCCATCTGCCAGGACATGGGGGGCGTTTCCTATATGCCGCGCTGTCAGGCCGCCGAAATGGCGTCGTCGCGCAAGCCGATCGCGTCCGTGGACAGGCGATGCATGCGGAAAATGAACTCGATGCCCAGAAGCGCGAAGCCGAGCGGCAGCGGCGCCAGCGTCCACCACTCGGGCGTGACCAGGGTCTTGATGTTGACCGAGCCGGCCGTGTAGCTCGCCGCCGTGATCAGCAAGCCGTACCAGACGAAATAGAGGCAGCAGAAAAAGCCGACGATGTCGCCGACCCATTCCAGAACCCAGGCCGCGCGAACGGGCAAAGCGCGCAAGATGATGTCGACGCGAATATGCTGGCCCTGGCGGAGCAGCCAGGGCGCGGCCAGCAGCGTCATCAGATAGAGGATGTCCTCGGAGAACTCGTTGCTCACCGCAACGCCGCCGCCGCCGATGTTGCGCGACAGAACATCGGCGCCGATCATGACGGTCATCACGAGCAGCAGGAGACACGCCACCACAACGAGCGCATTGAGCAGGCGCCCATACCATTCGGATAGTCGCGCCATGCGGGAGCTCATCGGGACGCCGTGAGAGGCCGTTATTTCTTCGAGAAGAATTCCTTGAGCTTGGGGCCGTGCTCGGGGCTCTGCTTGATGATGCCGTCCCAGCCGGCCTGGTAGGCCTTCGCGCGGTAGGCTTCGGCCGTCGCCGCGTCGAACTTGATGGTCTGAATGCCGGCATCGGCCTGCCGCTTGGTATCCTTGGCGTTCTCCTCGGCGAATTCAGCCGCTGCTTCCGCTTCGCCGCGCTCGCCCGCCTTGCGCAACACCGCTTTCTGGGCATCGGACAGCTTGTCCCAGGTCGTCTTGTTGACGAGCACCGAGACCTCGACGGTGTAGAAACCGGGATCGACGCGGTATTTCGTCTTCTCATGCCAGCCGAGATCGAAGATGCCGGTGATCGGCCAGCCATAGCCGTCGACAACGCCGCGCTCGAGCGATGTATAGACTTCGCCCGGCGGGGTTTGCACGACCGTGGCGCCGAGCGCCTGGAAGAAATCGCGATAGACCGGCGTGATGCGGATCTTCAGGCCAGTGAGGTCGGGCGCCGAGATCGGCTTGTTCAGGTAAAGATGAAACGGATTGTTGTCGGTCAGGCGCGCCAGGAAAATGGCATTCATCTTCTCGGCGTAGAGCTTGGCCATGTAGTCGAAGCCGCCGTTCTTGCGCAGCTCCGCCATCGGGCGCTCGGTGAGCTTCCAGGCGTCGGATTCCGCCATGACGTTGGTGGTGAAGGCGCCGGTGGTGTTGGCGATGTCGACGACGCCGGTTTTCAGCGCGTTGCCGACTTCGAACGGCGGCATCGCCTTCGGCCCGCCGATGTAATTGATCTGGATGACGCCTTTGCCGTCCGCATTCACCCGCTCGATGAATTTTTCAAAAGGACGCGAGTAGGTCGTCTTCTCGGCGAAGGCCGTCACCGCGCGCAGCGTGACTTCCTGCGCGAAACCTGATGAGCAAAGAACAGTTGCTGCCAAACATAGCGCAATTTTCTTTTTCATGATGACGATCCTCCCCCGCCGAGCTCGCGGCCCGGTCATTTGTTCTGCATTTCGTATATTGTTATGAGGAGGTTGGAGAGTCAAACAAAGGCGGCCCGCAGCCATGAGCAACGATTCAACAGTCGCCGCAGTCCTGGCAAAGGATCTCGCGGCACTTGGGGCGCGCCGCTGTTTCGGCTTGCTCGGCACCGCCAATTTCAAGATTTCGCACGGGCTGGTGCAGGCCGGCGTCGAGCTCATCTCGGCGCGTCACGAAGGCAATGCGGCCAGCATGGCCGATGCCTATGCCAAGGCGACCGGGGAGCTGACGCTGGTCAGCGTGCATTCCGGGCCCGGCCTCACCAATGCGATCACCGGGATCGGCGAGGCCGCGAAAAGCCGCACGCCGCTGCTGGTGCTTGCCGGCGACGTGCCGACCGGCAACGTCAAATCGAATTTCTACATGGAGCAGGCGGCGCTGGTGCGCTCGGTGGGCGCCGTGTCCGAACGCGTTGACTCTCCGCAATCCGCCCGCGGCGACCTGTTGCGCGCGGTGACGCGCGCCTTGCACGACCGCCAGACCGTGGTGCTGAGTCTGCCGCTCGATGTGCAGGATGCAGAACTCAAAGGCAGCAACGCGCCGCCCGAATTGGCTCCGATGCTGGCGCGCCTGCAGCCGAAGCCTGAGGATGTCCGTCGGCTGGCCGAAGCGGTGGCGCGCGCCAAACGGCCGCTCATCATCGCGGGGCGCGGCGCCGTGCTGTCCGGCGCCGAAAAGCCGTTGATGGCGCTGGCCGATCGCACCGGCGCGTTGCTCGCGACATCGATTTGCGGCCACGGCCTGTTTGCCGACGATCCATGGTCGGTTGGCATCAGCGGCGGCTTTTCCTCGCCGGCGGCGGATGCGTTGATTGCCGAAAGCGATCTCATTCTCGGCTTTGGCGTGAGTTTCACGCAATGGACGACCAAGAAAGGCAAGTTGATCGGGAAGGATGCGGTCGTCGCGCAAATCGATATCGAGGCGGCGAAGCTCGGCTACCAGATGCCGGTGCAACACGCCGTGCTGGGCGATGCGAAGGAAACCGCCGCGGCGCTGCTGGCGGCGCTTGGCGCGCAGGCTGCGGTGAAGGGGGCGGGCCGGCGCGATGACGCAACGCGCGCACGCATCCGTTCCGGCGACAACCAGCACAGTCTGTATCCGGATGAGTCGACTGCGCGCTTCATCGACCCGCGCACGCTGAGCAAGGCCGTGGACGAACTCCTGCCGAAAGATCGCGTGGTGGCGTCCGACTCCGGGCATTTCTGCGGATGGGTGCCGCGCTATCTGCGCGTGCCCAATGCGAAGGCGTCATGCCTCAGTCATTCATTCCAATCGGTGGGGCTTGGCCTCGCATCGGCGATCGGCCTGGCCATCGCAAATCCCGGCAAACTGGCCGTGCTCGGCGCCGGCGATGGCGGCTTCCTGATGTCGATCGCCGACCTGGAGACCGCCATCCGTCTCGGGCTGCGCCTGTGCATCCTTGTGTATAATGACAGCTCCTACGCGGCCGAAGTCCATTACTTCCGGCGCCAGGGCTACTCCATCGATATCGTGCAATTTCCGGACACTGATTTCGCCGCGATTGCGCGCGGGTATGGCGCACGGGCGGCGACCGTGCGGACGGTTGCCGACCTGGCTGCGGTGCGAAGCTGGGTGAGCGAAGGGGCGTCCGGCGTTTTCCTGATCGACGCCAAGATCAACCCGGACCTGGAAGCCGACTGGCACGCCGAGCATTTTCCGTAGGCTGTGGCCGGCGCGCGCGGCGTCGTCATTCCGGGGCGCGAGCGGTGGCGAGCGAACCCGGAATCCATAACCCGCAGCGCTGCGGAGTATGGATTCCGGGTCCGGCCCTTTCGGGCCGTCCCGGAATGACGGATAGTGACAAGTCCGGCAATGACGGCTGGGTTAAGGGCGCGGCCGTCACCGCCCTCAATCACCGTCCTCTTGGTCCAATCGCAAAATCATAAGCCCGCGGGTCGGGCGCGCCGGTAAATGAAAAGTGCCACCATTCGCGGAAGTAATTAGCAAAGCCGTGCTTGCGCATGGCCGTGGCGAGCGTTAAGCGCCCGCGCTTCTGTTCGGACGAAATCTCCCTGTTCGCGCTGGTGCTGCGCAGGTCGAAGCAATCGAAGCCGGTGCCCATGTCGATGCTGTTGTCGGGCGCGCGTTTCGCGGCCGCGCCGGTGCAGGGGCCATAGCGCGCCGCCGGATCGAAGGCCGCTGCCGCCGCCGCCGGCTTTCTGATCAAAGTGAGATCGACGGTGGTGCCGGTTGAATGTTTCGACTGCGCGGCGATGTAGCCAAGCCTGAACAAATTTCGTTTCTGCAGTTCGGGATAGAAGCGCCTGGTGCTCGCGCTGTCGTCGCCATCATTTGCCCAGGCCGCCATGGCGCGCACCGCGCGGGTGGGGCGGTAGCAGTCATAGACTTTCAGGCTGAGATTTTCCTTCGCAAGGTCAGCCTGCACCCGCCTGAGCGCATCGGCCGCCTCGCGGCGCAACACGCATTCGGCCGCGCCGTAGCCGGGAAGGGGACGGCCGGTGAAATTGTCGGCGGTCGCATAGCGCATGTCCTGCGCGATGCTGGCGTCGACGTCGCGCAGATACACAAAGCCGGGCGGCAGCATGTCGCGGGCGTATGAGGGCGCGGTGAGGAGGGTTGCCGCGAGGCAGCTTGTGACAAATAGAAACCGACGCGTCATTTTAGCCTCTGCCTGTCATGGCCGGGCTTGTCCCGGCCATCCCGATTCATAAGGCACCGCTTTGCCATCCTAAGCGAGATCACCGGGACAAGCCCGGTGATGACGGGTGAGAGGGCGTTCGCGCCAGATCGTTCGTCATTCCGGGGCGCGCACACCGTGCGCGAACCCGGAATCCAGAAACGCAGACAAACCGTGCATCTGGATTCCGGGTCCGGCCCTTTCGGGCCGTCCCGGAATGACGGCTCAATAACACCCCGCACATACCACCCCCGCAACATCGCGTCTTGCTTTGCCGGAACCGGCAGGGCATTCAGCGGGTTGGCGACCATTGAGTGCTCCATTGAATCCCTGCATTTAAACCGCATCTTCAAGCTTAAACCGCAACTTCAAGTTCGAGTTTCACCTCAACGATCGCTGATGACCTCCGGAAAACCGAAAGCAAAGCCTGTTCCCGCCAGGGCGGAGCCGCGCGGCAAACCGCACGCCGCGGCCGCCGCGCCGCCCGAGCCGCGCGCGCTCACGCATCCGGAAATCCGCGCCATCGTGCTCGGCATCATGCTGGCAATGTTCCTCGGCGCGCTCGACCAGACCATCGTCGCCACCGCGCTGCCAACAATAGGCCGGCATTTCGGCAATATCGGCGACCTGTCCTGGGTGGTGACGGCCTATCTGCTCACCGCCACGGCGGTGACGCCGCTCTACGGCAAGCTCGCGGATATCCACGGCCGGCGCGTGCTGATGCTCCTGGCCATCTGCATCTTCGTGACCGGCTCGGTGGCCTGCGCGCTGGCGTCCGGCATGACCGAGCTGGTGCTGGCGCGCGCCTTCCAGGGCCTCGGCGGCGGCGGGCTGATGGCGCTGGCGCAAACCATCATCGCCGACATTGTTTCCCCGCGCGAGCGCGGCCGTTACCAGGGCTATATCGGCGCGGTGTTCGCGACCTCATCGGTGGGCGGGCCGGTGCTCGGCGGCTTTCTGACTGAACATATCGACTGGTCGCTGATCTTCTGGATCAACGTGCCGCTCGGCCTGGTGGCGCTCGGCATGACCTCGAGCGTGCTCCGCCGCGTGCCGTTTCATCCGCGCAAGCACACACTCGATATCATCGGCGCGCTGCTGATGATGTCGGCGGCGGTCGCGCTGCTGCTGGCGCTGTCGTGGGGCGGGCGAAGCTACGAATGGATCTCGGCGCCGATCGGCGCGCTGCTGCTGACCTCGGCCATTCTGTGGGGCCTGTTCGCCTGGCGGCTGGTGTCGACGAAGGAGCCGTTTTTGCCCCTGACTGTCTTGGGCAACCCGGTGGTGCGCTGCGCGACGCTCGCCGGCGCCTGCAACATGGGCACGCTGGTCGGCATGACGATCTTTGTGCCGCTATATTTCGAAGTGGTGCTGCATCTGTCCGCCAGCCAATCCGGCATGGCGCTGATTCCGCTGATGGCGGCGACCGTGCTGGCCTCCACCATCACCGGCCGGCTGATGATGCATGTTGCGCGCTACAAGCGCATCTCGCTTGCCGGCCTGGCAATCGCCATCGTGTTGCTGGTGCCGCTGGCGATCTGGCCGGGCTCGATGCCGACGGCACTGGTGCTGCTGCTGCTGTTCATCATCGGCTCCGGGCTCGGCACCGTATTTCCGGTCTCCACCGTGTGCATGCAGAATGCCGTGTCGCGCGCGCAGATGGGCATTGCCACCGGCGCGGCGAACTTCTTCCGCGCGCTGATCTCCGCGCTGGTGGTGGCGGTGCTTGGCGCCATCGTGCTCGGCGGGCTGGGCGGTGTTGCCGGCATGTCGGTGGAAATGTTGGCGCGCACGGCGTCGGCGCCGGAACTCGCTTATGCGTTCCGCTTCGTGTTCCTTACCTGCGCGCTGGTGCTGTCGTTCGGCATGGCGTTTCTCATTTCGATGGAAGAGCGGCCGCTGAAAGGCCCCACCGCGCCTTCGCAGGCCGCCACCGCGCCCACCGCACCGGCGACACCGATCCCGGCGGGTTGAGGGGGATGATTGCCTCTCATTTGTCATGGCCGGGCTTGTCCCGGCCATCCACGTCTTTGCTTCACTTCGTAGGCGGCCGGGAAAGACGTGGATGCGCGGGTCAAGCCCGCGCATGACGGGGAGAGGCATTGCATTTCCACGTCAAGCCCGGCCATGACAAATGAGAGGCCTTTCGCTTTTTATCGAATTCCGCCGCGCATTTTTTAGTCAAAGCCGCGTGCGCGGGCTCACGAAATTTTTGCGCGTGGCAGCGGACAGTCTCGCCGCCTGGGGGGCGTCTCACGCGTGGAGGCACGCTCATGCTGCGCAAAACCATCACCACGCTTGCCAAGACTCTTGCAACGACCCTTGCCGCCGTTGCCGCGTTGTTCCTTGTGGTCAAGGTCATCGCCGCGCCCACCACCTCCGCAGAGACCGAGGCGGCAAAGGCCTCGGTGCAGAACGCGATGTCGGTCTACGACCTGCACGTCAACTACCCCACCATGAAGGCCCTGGCGGCGCAGAAAGTGCCGCAGCCTTAGGCGTGATGCCACAGCCACATCGCTTGGCACGTCGATGATCAGCCACGCACAAATGAGAAAGGCCGCCACGCGCAAGTGGCGGCCTTTCAGGAGCAGCGACCTCAAGTCTGGAGAGACACTCTGGCTGCTACTCCGTCGCGGAGCCCGGACGAAGCGTCAGGGCGATGCGGAATTGTCCGGCAAGGGTGCGACGCAGCGGCCGACCGTCGCATAGCGGTCGCCGAAATCGGCGTCAGCCAGGCTTTGCGCCAGGTCTTTCGCCAGCCTGCTGGTGGCCTCGATTGAGTCTGGCATCTCCGGATCGGGAAGGACGCTCAGCAGCGTTTCGAGCACGACCGTGTAGCCGCCGTCGCCGTTCGGCATCACGCGCACGCCCGGTGTCGAGAAGGGCGCCAGCACGGCGCCGCCGGAGAGCGTGATGGCGGGGTCGCGGATCGTCACCGAATTGGAGCCGCTGGTGACGGTGATCGTGCCCGGCCCGTTGGATGACAGCTCCAGGCCTTCCGGCCCGGTGGGAATCTTGTAGGTCACCACACCGTTTGAAACGACCGCGACCGACAATCCAGTTCGTAGACCTTGGGTGGTGTCGCGCGCTGTCGCTAGGCCGGTCGCGCACATGAAGGCTGCGGTTGCTGCGAGGATCGTGGTCAGTCGAGACACTGTCGCCACTCTATTCATCTTGCAGGCGCTCCGTTCTTATTGCCGGGCGTCGCTCATGGCAGTTTTCTTTGCGAAACGGCATCCTCTGATCGAATGATTTGACGGGAATTCCTGCTGATTGCAGGGGCAACATGCGCAAATGCCGGGGGTCTTCCACAATTTCGGCACGGCCTGGTGCGCAATCGAAGATTGCTTAATGCGACAAATATTAGTCTTTGAATGCGACATGCCAGGGTCACGCAACATCGTGCCGACACCAGTGGCCTCGTCATGCCCGGCACTCGGGTCCGGCCTTCGGCCGGCCCGGGCACAAGCCTTGTGCCGGGCATCCACGTCTTGCTGTTTCGCAAAATTTCAAAGACGTGGATGGCCGGGACAAGCCCGGCCATGACGCCTCGACGAAAAAAGCCCCGGCGTGATGCCGGGGCTCTCGTCGGTCAGAACAGATTGCAGCCTGAGTTCCTAGTTACGATCCAGCGCGATGTCGCCCTAGGCAGCGGCGTTGCGGAGAAGATCGAGATAGCGGTTTTGCGCGTCTGCTGCCACCGCGTTTCTTGCGACCAGATGAAAAATACAGTTCATGGCGAGATCGTAGGATCCGTAGCAATGATGCGAAATGATGGCGAGATGCTTCAGTTGCTCGCTGTCCATATTGGCCGCTTTGGTAAAATCACGAACATAAACAACATCGGCAAAAAGCATCTGATTGATCGCCAGGAAGGGCGTGGCACCCACCATCGGCATGATCATTCGCTTGTTGATGTCGACAAACATGTGCGGAACGAAACCAAGCTGGCGCAGCTCAAGATCGATATCGCCGAAGAGCGGCTGTCCTTTATACATCGCCATAAACAACACTTCGGTTTGAATAACCAAAGTTTTTCCGAGACGCGTTTTCCCGTTTTGAAAAATCGACAGCTCGGATCCCTGGACATCGATTTTCAGATAATCAATGGCATCGATCTCGGCGATGTCATCCAGGCGATGGGTCGCGATCGGAACCTCCTTCACGACGCGGCCCCACTCGGCAAATTTAGGAAAGTGCAACAGCAGATTCTCATCGGGTTCGAACAGGCTGGTCATTCCTGACGCCTGGCAGATCCTGAGTGTGCCGTTTGCGCCATCCCCCACGGCATATGGCAGATAGGTTTCCAGATCGCCTTTGGCCGATTGCAGTTGTGCGAGGGCGTCTGCTTGCGGCTCAAACCCGATGAGACGGCACATGCGGCGCTGGAGCATCGCTTTGTAAGGGGGATCACCTTCGAATGGGTTGGCGCCAATATCGACCACACTCGTGAGACGCTCCGGCGCAAGCAATTCAATCAGTGCGTCGTTTGTTTTTTGAGTCATGCGTGTTGCGGTTGAGTCGAAGGCAGCGAACGTCCGGACCGATGCAGTGGTAGCATTGTGCGGAGTGATTCGCCCCCAGATGCGAGGCGCGACACAAGCCGCTTGTCCGCGCGACCTCAACAAAAACCCCGGCGCAAGGCCGGAGTTTTCGCATTCGCGTGATGCCGCAGTCACGTTCTGTGGTCATTCCGGGGCGCGCTAAAGCGCGAACCCGGAATCCAGAAACATCGACCTGTCGTGCATCTGGATTCCGGGTCCGGCCCCATAGCGCGTCGAACGCGCTTATGGGGCCGTCCCGGAATGACAGAGAAGCAGTAAACGCCGCTAGTCGCAGAATTTGCAGGGCGGGAAGTCGCGGCTGTACACCGGTTGCGCCTTGAACTGCGCCGGGTCGTATTTCCAGAACGTGCTGACGTTGGTGTAGGTCTTGAGCACGGTGTTCCAGAGCTCATCTTTGTCGTAGCCGAACATTTTTTTCTTCTCGACCTTTTTTATGTAGATGTTCTGGATCGGGCTCTTGGTCGTGAGGTCGAGCCGCACCGGACCGCGCGGCGGGTTGATCTCGATGCTTCCCATCGCCTTGATGAACTGGCTCGGCCCAGGATACGTGCCATTGAACTTTGCCAGCGTCTGGTCGATCCACATAGCCGTGGCGTAATTGGCTTCCGAATAATACGACGGCACCTTGCCGTATTTGGCGCGGTATTTCTTCACGAAGGCTTCGTTCGCCGGCGTCTGCAAGGCCGCGCTGTAGACGTGCGCCGAGACGTCGCCGATAACCTCGTCGCTCATGAAGGGCAGGGCGAACTCGTCATAGTTGGTGCTGCCGCCCAGAATGATGGTCTTGTTGCCGGATGCGCGCAGCTGCTTGGGAAATTGCAGCGCCATCGGTCCGACCATCAACGAGAAGATGGCGTCGATGTCGGATTTGATGCCGGGAATATACGGCCCGAAGTCCTTGGTGCCGAAAGGCACCCAGACTTTCTGCACGACCTTGCCGCCGCAATCCTCGAACGCCTTCTGGAAGCCGCCGACCTGTTCGTAACCGAAGGCGTAGTCGGTGCCGATGGCGGAGACGCGCTTGTAGCCTTGCTCGCAAGCCCATTGCCCAAGCGCATGGGTCGGCTGCGAGGAGACCCACGTAGAGAAGACGGTGTACGGATATTTGTCGGATTGACGTTGGGCAATGTCGTCGCCGGTGGTGATGGTGCCGATGAAGAGCGTCTTTTCCTGGTTCGAAACCGGCGCCAGTGCGTAGGCCGCCGTGCCAAGCACCGCGCCGACGATCATGTCCACCTTGTCACTCAGGATGAGCTTCTTGGCCATGGCCACATCGCCGTCGACGGTGCCTTTATCGTCCTCGACGATGAAGTTGACCTTGGCGCCGCCCAGTTTGCCATCGTGCTCGTCCAGGTACATCTGGAAGCCGTTGACCATGTCGGTGCCGAGCTGGGTGATGATTCCCGTGCGCGGCGCCAGGAATCCGATCTTTAATTCCTGCGCCTGCGCGCCGATCGATGCGCCAATCGATGCGCCAAGCGCGAGCGCGCCGGCAAGACAGGGAATGTAAATGCGCGGTCGCGTGTTGCCCTTCATTGCGTCCTCCCGATGAGTCCGCCATCCATTGTGGGCCGGATGTGCGGGTCGTCACGTCCGATGTGAAATCCTAGCACTGGCGCTCGCGCAAAACCTAGCGTCTGCGGTTGAGCCGATGCGGGCCGTGGCCCACGAATTCGCCGCCCAACGAAAAACCCCGACCTCGCGGCGGCCGGGGTTTTCATATCGTACGGAATGACGTGATGATGGTCTCTCATGCGTCATGGCCGGGCTCGTCCCGGCCATCTCGCTTGGGGAGGCAGTACCTTCCTAAGCGAGATCACCGGGACACGGCGCTGCGCGCCGGCCCGGTGATGACGGGTAGGGCTATTCGCAGAATTTGCAGGGCGGGAATTCGCGGCTGTAGACCGGCTGCGCCAGGAATTTTTCCTTCCCGTACGTCCAGAACTGGCTGACGTTCGGATAAGTCTTGATCACCGTGTTCCAGAGTTCGGGCTTGTCGTAGCCGAACAGCTGGATCTTCTCGACCTTCTTGATGTAGATGTTCTGAACCGGGTTGCGCATGTCGTCGAGGCTCACCGGACCGCGCACCGCGTCGACCTTGATTCCCGACATAAGCTTGATGAACTCCTCGGTGCCCGGCCACTTGCCGCCCGCCTTCTTGATGGCTTCGTCGATCATCTGCGCGGTGGTGTAGTTGCTCTCCGAGAAGTAGGACGGCACCTTGCCGTATTTGGCGCGGTAGGCCTTCACGAAGGCTTCGTTCTTCGGCGTCTTGAGCGCGGCTGAGTATTGCAGCGCGGAGACGTCGCCGACGACCTCGTCGCCCATGAAGGGCAGTGCGAATTCGTCATAGCTGGTGCCGCCGCCGAGGATCGGCTTCTTGTAGCCGGCCGCGCGCAGCTGCTTGGGGAATTGCGCCGCCATCGGCCCCACCATCAGCGAGAAGATGGCGTCGGCATCCGCCTTGATGGTCGGGATGTAGGGCCCGAAATCCTTGTTGCCGAGCGGCGGCCAGATTTTCTGCACGACCTTGCCGCCGCAATCCTCGAAGGCCTTCTGGAAGCCGCCGACCGACTCGTAGCCGAACGCATAGTCGGCGCCGACCGTGACGATTTTCTTGTAGCCCTGCTCGCAGGCCCAGGCGCCGAGCGCGTGATGCGGTTGCGACGACGACCAGCCGGTGCGGATCAGGTACGGATATTTGCCGGCCTCGCGTTGCGTGAGGTCGTCGGATGCCGGGATCGACGGGATGTAAATGGTTTTTTCCGCGGTGCTCACCGGCGCCAGCGCATAGCCGGTCGAGGCCAGCACGCCGCCGATGAACATATTCACTTTGTCCTGAAGAATGAGTTTTTTGGCTTTGGTGACGCCGAGGTCCGGCTTGGCCTGGTCGTCCTCGAGGATGAACTTGACGTCGGCGCCGCCGAGCTTGTTGCCGTGCTCGTCGAGATAAAGCTGGAAGCCGTCGTTCATATCCTTGCCGACCTGGGCGAAGAGCCCGGTCATCGGCGCAATGAAACCGATGCGCAATTCCTCCGCCTGCGCCGGCGTCGCGAGATTTGCCCCGAGCAAAAGCAACAGCGGGGCGACAGTCTTTGATGCAATTTTGGACAATGCCATCGTCGAACCTCCCGTTCGGCCGCTCCGCTCTCCCTTCTTGCGTGGAGGCGCGGATGGCAGGTGCACATATTCCCGGAGGTCAAACGCTAGCATCACAAGCGCCGCGGGCGGAAGGGCTGTCATGGCCGGGCTTGTCCCGGCCACCTCGCTTAGGAGGGCAATGCGCCCCTAAGCGAGATCACCGGGACAAGTTTACAGCCGGGCCGGCCGAAGGCCGGACCCGGTTGCCCGGTGATGACAAATGAGGAGCCGTCATTCCGGGGCGCGGTCTTTGGCCCGCGCGCGACGCCCCGGAATGACAGCCGGTCCTTGAGCGCCCGGCCGCTTACTTCTTGATGAAAGTGCCGTTGCGCAATTCGGAGACGGCCTGCTGCAGCTCGGCCTGCGTGTTCATCACGATAGGCCCGTACCACGCGACGGGCTCCTGGATCGGCTTGCCGGAGACCAGCAGGAAACGGATGCCGTGCTCGCCCGCCTGTACGGTGATTTCATCGCCGGCATCGAAGACAACCAGCGAGCGATCGCCGACCGGCTCCCGGAATACAATTTCCTCGCCATCGACCTGCTTCTCGGTGAGCACGCCGAACGGCTTCGAGGATGACGCGAACTTGCCGTCGCCTTCGAACACGTAAGCAAAGGCGTGGCGCTCGACCTCGACCTTGAGCGTCTTGCGTTTTCCCGCCGGAACGAACACGTCGAGATAGCGCGGATCGGCGGCGACGCCGTCGATCGGTCCCTTCTTGCCCCAGAATTCGCCGCACACCACGCGCACGCGCGTGCCGTCGTCGTCGACGACTTCCGGAATCTCGATTCCCTTGACGTCCTGGTAGCGCGGCGCCGTCATCTTGAGCGACGACGGCAGATTGGCCCACAGCTGGAAGCCGTGCATGCGCCCTTGCGCATCACCTTGCGGCATTTCCTGGTGCATGATGCCGCGGCCCGCGGTCATCCATTGCACGTCGCCGGAGCCGAGCGTGCCGCGGTTGCCGAGGCTGTCGCCATGTTCAACCGTTCCATTGAGTACATAGGTAATGGTCTCGATGCCGCGGTGCGGATGCCACGGAAAACCGGCGAGGTAGTCGGCCGGCCGGTCGTTGCGGAAATCATCGAGCAGTAGAAATGGATCGGTCTCGGCGGTTTCGCCGAAGCCGAATGCGCGGCGCAATTTAACACCGGCGCCTTCGATGGTCGGCTGCGATTGCACGATACGTCTGACGGGACGGATGGACATTGATGTGTCTTTCGATCAACGCGGTTGGAAGCGCATACGGAACAGCGAAGACCGATATGGCCTCATTCTTTGCGTCGCGTGAGGCCGGATTGCGCAACCAGACTGCCATTCATGTACGAAAGTTCATATAGGGCTTTGGTTGATGAAAAAAAGGGCTAGGGCGACACCGCTTCTCCTCTGTAAGGGTGATGCATAGCAGGCATTCGAATGGACAAGCGTCGTAATGTGGTTTTAAGCGACACATAATTGGACTAATGCGCAAAGTCTTGGACGAGTGCGCAAAGGGCAGCAGCTTTTTGCGCTAGGCGAAAATCGCCGTCGCCATCATCGCGACGCTGACGATGAACCCCGCCGCCGGGACCCAGACCGGCACATGCACGTGCGGACCCGGGCTTGTCACCTTGCGGTGGCGCAAACGCAGCAGCGATAAATTGACCAGGGCGAAGACGATGAGCGTCGCGATCGATGTGCCTTCGGCCAGCCGTTCGAAAGGCACCAGCAATGCGAGCGTCAGCGTCGCCGCCACGATCAATCCGGTGGCAACCAGCGGCGTTGCGGTTTTCGGATGCACATGGCCGGCGAAACGGGGCAGGTCGCCCTGGCGCGCCATGCCGTAGATCACGCGCGCGGCCATCGTCATCTGCGCGAGGATGGTGTTCAGCGTGGCGACGATCGCAATCACGCTGATGGTTGCAGGGCTCACGCCGGCAACGGTGCGAAACACGAGGCTGAGCGGGGCCGGCGACGCGGAAAGCGCGGCGGGGGGCACCGCGGCCACCGCAATGGCCGCGACCGCCAAATAGAGCGTCGTGGAAATCAGCAGCGTCAGCACCATCGCGCGGGGGATATCGCGGTGCGGGACCTTCGCCTCTTCCACGACATTGGCGAGATCCTCGAAGCCGATAAAGGCGAAGAAGGCGAGCAGAGTTGCATAGGCGATCCCCGACAGCACGCCGGCATCCAGCGGCGGCAACATGAAGGCCGATCCAGCCGGAACGCCGGCTGCAAGGCCGGCCGCGATGATGATCGCCAGGCCGCCGGCTTCGACCAGCGTGAACAGGCTGGCGAGCAGCACCGATTCCAGAATGCCCCAGGCCGCGACGAATCCAAGCGCGGCCAGCACGAGCGCAACGATGGCGCCGCGCGGCCAGTCGATGAACTGTGCAATATAGCCGGCAGCACCGAGTGAAACTGTGGCCGATGCGATCACGCCGACAAGGATGGTGATGAGGCCGGTCACGGTGGAAACAAATCGCGAGTGAAATGCCGCGCGCACATAGGCTGCTTCGCCCGCGCTGACCGGGAAGCGCGTGGAGAGCTCGGCATAGGAGCCGACGGTGAGCGCCATGGCGAGCGCAGCCAGCAGGAATGACCAGGGCGCGTAACGCCCGGCGTGGCCTGCGACCGCGCCGATCAGCACATAGATGCCGGCGCCGATGGTGATGCCAACGCCATAAAGCACCAGCAGTGGCAGGCCGAGCCTTCGCCGCAAGGCGGCCGGCATGTCCAGCGGCGGATCATGGGTCATTGTCATCAGCATATACGCCGGCCGCGCCGGTTTCTTGCGCCGGATCAAAGGTGTGGCGCCCGGCTCGCCGGGCCGGGCGCCATCGGCTATGCTTGCGGCATGAATCGCTTCGCAATGAATCGCCAGATGACGGTGCGATTAGTCGCGCTGTGTGGCCTTATTTTGCTGGCCGTCAGCCTCGGTGGCTGCACCAAATGCGGCTGGCTGTGGAACGACCAGGGCCCCGGCACCTGCCATTCCGATACCCCGCGCTGACCCGCAATCGATCCCGTTTTTCGGCTTACGGCCGGGGAACCGATCGGGCCGGCCGACATTATATATTTCGGCAATATGCGGGGGAGGAGGGTGTATCCGTGAAAAAGCTCCATGAGTACCGTGAGCACGCCGCCGAATGCCGGGAAATGGCCCGCACCGCGCCGCCGACACACCGGCAACAGCTCGAACAGATGGCCGCAACCTGGGACCAGCTCGCCAGCGCCCGCGAGCGCAAATTGAAAAAGCTCGGCCGGACGGACGAGTTTTCGCTCATGGCCGACGGGGGCGAAACAGTCAGCCGTTAGTTGTTGCAATCCTGCCCCTAGCGGGCGCGCAGCGCCTGATAGGCCGTGCCGGCAATGCCGAGCAGCAGGCCGGCGAGAAGCACATACTGGAGGATCATCACCGCGCGGCTTGGCGCTTCGGTCGCACTGGCAAGGTCGTAGATCTGCCAGGCGGCCGCCGCGGAAAAAATCACCAGCATCAGCAGCGGATTTTTGGACATGTGTGGCCCCCGTTTTGTCCGGGTGCGAGATTATTCGAATATGCATGCGCATTGCACGCGTCGAAGTTTTCCACCGCGTCAAATTCCTACTAGGAAAATACTCCTTGATAGCGTAACGCTGCTCAGGTAGGGTTTCTGCACGCTCCAAAATTGCATTTGCAGTCAGGCCGCGCCGAAAGGTGGGAACAGCCTTGCGTCGGCCTGCGTTGTCATTCCGCGGTGGCATTTTCGCCGCCGGCGGAGGAATGCGCATGCCACGCGTTGAGAATAACCAGATTGTTGAAAGCACCACCGAGGCGCGCGGGGCCGTCACCGGCCACAATGTGCGTTACGTGCTGGTGTTCAGTACGCTCGCGGTGATTGTGCTCTTTGCTGTCGTTTATTTCATGACGCGCTGACCGCGCATTTACGCAATCGAACCAACCGCGCCGGGTTTCCCGGCGCTTTTTTATTGCCGAGACACAGCGATGCTGCCGAAGGCCGGGACCGAGCATGAAATCAAACGGTGGACGAGGCCAAATGCGCATCTGTACTTGCGCCAAGATTGGCGTCGTTTTTGGCCACCTGGGCAACAGAGTGATCCTCTCTATCGTTTATACGAAAAGATCGAACGCAAATATCGGCCGGACCAATTGCGCGACGATTGGGGGCGGTTTGCCAATGAGGGCGGTGGCGGCGCGGCACATCGTGTTCGTGTTGCATCCTCCGAAAAACCGACACTTGGGCGAAGCGCCGCGATAGCCATTTTTGCTGAAGTAGCGAAGAGGATAATCGAAGCATTTCGATCTGAAAACGGATTGTATGATCTGTTTAAAAGCAAAGTCGGAACGGTTTCGCATACGACGATCAATGGACAGGACATCTTCGGCTCGAATTCCACTTCGCCGATGTACTACAGCCGCGATCGCGTTGCGGCGGATCACGCTCGCTGGACAAACATTGGAAGTCTACAGCGATCGGGAAATGTGCAATAATTGCCGAATTGTATTGCCCTATGTGGGACTCGAGCTTGGAAATCCGACCGTGACTTTTATAGATTCCAAAAATATTGTCCGCACCATGCGCGATGGCCGTTGGATCGAGACAACGCGCCCATGAACAAAAGTGCTTATTTCCCTGGGTACTGGAGTGATGACTGGCCCGACGAAAATTGGCTAGAGCGCTTCTTTTTGACGCCGGAGGGTCGCCGCGATTTTTTTTCATCTGACAATGACAGTTGGGGGCTAACCATCAACGGCGTCGACGGAACGGGCCATTTGCCAGATCTCAAAGGACGCGTGGACGTCGACCTGACGATTCAGGCGCATCGAGATCTCGGAATATTATTATTTTATCACAAGAAGGGAACTGGGCGAAGGGTTGCCTACTACTCAAAGGGCGACCTGTCGCGATTGCATCAGTGCATAAAAACTGCGCATGACGACCTCATGCCAATTGGTTTGTTTATTCCATTTGAAACGGCATGGAAGGCAATCAAGGAATTCATGGACCGAGACGGTGCATTGCCTACCTGTATTCCGTGGGTCGCCGAAAACGACCTTCCCGATGGCACGTTTCCGCCACCGCAAAGCTCAGTCAACCACGCGCGATATTAAACGCAGTTATTCAGCGTGCATTTTGTTGCGAGCATTAAACCGCGTCGGTTTTCGGTCCGCCCAAAATCAAAGTAGTCACCCAAAATGCTCACCCGTCTCAAATCCCTGCTCCGGCCGCCGGAGCGCAAGGCCTCGCGCATTGCGCGGCTCATCGCGCTTGAAAGCGGCGGCCGCGCGCGCTGGACGCCGCGCGACTACGCGGCGCTCGCGCGCGAAGGCTATGCGCGCAATGCCGTTGTCTACCGCGCGGTGCGGCTGATCGCCGAAAGCGTCGGCTCGCTCTGCTTCGTGCTGTATGAGGGCGCGGCCGAGCGCGATGCGCACCCGCTGCTCGATCTCATCCGCCGGCCCAATCCGCGCCAGGATGGCGCCTCGTTTCTTGAAAGCGTCGCCTCGCATCTCCTGCTCGCCGGCAATGCCTATGTCGAGGCGGTGGGCTTCGGCGGGGAGGGCGGCGCGCCGGATAATAATGTGCAAGGTCATCTGCAAGTGCGCGAGCTTTACGCGCTAAGGCCCGATCGCATGAAACTGGTGCCGGGGCCGGATGGATGGCCGCAGGCCTATGATTACACGGTCGCGGGTTCCACCGTGCGCTTCGCGCAGAACGCCGCGCTGCCGCCGATCCTGCATTTGAGTTTCTTCAATCCGCTCGACGATCATTATGGCCTCAGCCCGCTGGAGGCAGCCGCGATCGCGGTCGACACCCACAATGCCGCGGCGGTGTGGAACAAGGCGCTGCTCGACAATGCGGCGCGGCCCTGCGGCGCGCTGGTCTATGATGGCGCCGATGGCCTCGGCCTGACAGCGGCGCAGATGGACCGGCTCAAGGCCGATTTCGCCGAGCAATACCAGGGTGCCGGAAACTCCGGGCGTCCGCTCATCCTCGAAGGCGGGCTCGAGTGGAAGGCAATGTCGCTCACGCCGCACGACATGGATTTTCTCGAGGCCAAGCACGCGGCGGCGCGCGAGATCGCGCTCGCTTTCGGGGTTCCGCCGATGCTGCTGGCGATTCCCGGCGACAATACCTATTCGAATTTCCAGGAGGCCAATCGCGTGTTCTGGCGCCAGAGCGTGCTGCCGCTCGCCGGCCGCATCGGCTGCGCGCTCACGCATTGGCTCGCGCCGGTGTTCGGCGATGGTCTCATGCTGTCAGTGGATACCGACCGGATTGAAGCGCTCAGCGCGGATCGCGCCGCTTTATGGGATCGCGTCAGCAAGGCGCCATTCCTGAGCGTGAACGAGAAGCGGCTGGCAACCGGTTACGGGCCGGTCGAGGGCGGTGACGTGTTCCAGTCGCCGCAATAGGAACAAACACACGGCACCTGTCGTTCTCTTCCCGAAGCCTCGTACCGCGAGGCGATCAATCAATGGAACTCAGGTGTGATTATGAAAAAGACATATGCCATGCTCGCCATCGGTCTGGCGACCGCGCTCGCCGCCGGTACGGCGATGGCGCAGATGAGCCCGCCGGCTCCCGACAAAGCGGCCAGACAAACCAGCAAGTCGGCCGATAAAGCCAGCCAGTCATTCATCAAGGCGGCGATCGAAGGCGACATTGCCGAGATCGATCTCGGCAAGCTTGCGCAGGAAAACGAAGCCGTCAAGCAATTCGGCGCGATGCTGGTGAAAGATCACGGTGCGCACAAGGCCAAGGCCGAAGAAGTGGCAATCCAGCTCGGCGTGACGCCGCCGACCGGGTCGACCTTCGGCGAGAAGGCCACCTACGCCAAATTGAAGCTGCTCCAGGGTGACAGCTTCGACCGCTCGTTCGCGAAGTCCATGGTCAAGGACCATCAGGACGACATCAAGGAATACAAGAAGGAAGCGAGCAAGAACGACGCGGCCGGCCAGCTGGCCAAGGCAACGCTGCCGACGCTGCAAAAACATCTGCAGGCCGCGCAGCGGCTGACGGCGGAGAAACAGTCGTCGCGTTAAGACAGGAGTGAGGGTCTTCCGTTCGCCCCAGCTTGCGCGGGACCGGACGGAAGCCGTGGCGCCCGCCGGCGGTCCCCCGCGGCGGGCGTCCTTTTTTTAAATCAGCTGCCGCGATAGCGGCGCCAGGCGCGCAGCGTGACGGCGAGCGCAAACACCGTGACGCCGCCGAACAGCCAGACGGCGACCGGCGCGCTGTCGCTGTTGGCGACCAGCGCCATCATGCCGAAGAAGGCAACGCAGCCGTAAAGGTGCGAGCGCAGATAGCTGCGGCGCGCGGGCGCCGCAGCCTTTCCGGACCAGATAAAGCGGTCGAGCGCAAAGCGCGCGGCAAATTCATCCTGCAAGGCAGCCGGCAGGATCGGCCGCGCCTGCTCGACGGCCATCTGGAAATAATAGCCGGAAAAACCAAGCGCCACGGCGACCACGCCGAGCATGAGCAGGGCGAAAGCGTGCGGGTTCATGCGTGGATAATTCCCGCGAATTCTTAACGGCGGCGGTGGGGTAATGAGAGAACTCATCGAGATTTTTACCGAACGCGGGGATCTCGCCCACCTGGCTTTGCTGCTGTGGGCGATGTCGGCGAGCGCGGTCGCCTGGTTTGCGCTGCGCGAACTGGCCGCCGCCAGCCGCCGCTTCGACGATTTCGTGCGCGAGCTCGCGCGTTTCAACGACACTTTCGGAGGCCACCGATGACGACCCTCGACAGCGCGCTGCAATCCGCCGGGCGCGAGAGCGACGAGCGGCGAGACCCGCGCGAGGTCTTCCGCGAATTCCTCAACCATCTCGGCCGCGCCGCGCGCCGCCCGGAGAAGCCGGTGAAGAAGAACGGCGCGCGCAGCGGCGGCAAGTAGTTCTCCGATCCCCTCAGTGTCGTCCCCGCGAAAGCGGGGACCCATACGCCGCAGTCCCTCGACAGGGCACGGCGGATGGGTCCCGGCTCGCGCTCGCGGAGCCTGTCATTGGGTCGCGCTTCGCGCGGACCCGTTGGCTCGCTTGGCTGGGACGACAGGGAAACCTGTCATGGTCTCACTCTCCCCTTCACCCGAACCCACCACCGCGTCGGTCTTTGCGCCGCGCACCACCATCGATGCCGACGGCACGGTGGAAGGTTACGCAAGCCTGTTCGGCGAGATCGACCAGGCGCGCGATATGGTCATGCGCGGGGCCTTCGCCGCCACGCTGGCCACGCGCAGCATCCGCCGCATCCCGATGTTGTTTCAGCACGATCCGTCCGAGCCGGTCGGCGTCTGGCTCGAGTTGCGCGAGGATCATCGCGGCCTGTTCGCGCGCGGGCGCCTTATTCCCGAAGTGGCGCGCGGACGCGAGTTGCTGTCGCTGCTGCGGGCAGGGGCGGTCGACGGGCTTTCGATCGGCTTTCGCACGTCGAAGGCGCGTATCGATCCGAAAACCCGCATCCGCCGCCTTCTCGCGGTGGATCTCTGGGAAATTTCCATTGTCACGTTCCCGCTGCTGGCGGGCGCGCGCGTGCAGGCGGTGAAGCAGGCGACCTCAACGGCGAAGCTGTCACGCGCCCGCACGCGCGCCGAGCGGGACTGGAAAAAGGTCGCCGGCGGGGGCCGTGCAACCCCCTTTTGACGGTGAAGGGGGCACCCCGAAGAGGAAGCGTCTGAATATAAAGACGTTATGGGCGCTCAGGCCCCAGGCAGGGCTCGTGGCTTTTCTGCAACAGTCCGTTGAAAACCTTTTCCAAGTCTCCACGATTGTGGGGACACGATCTGTTGCGTGCCGGGGCGTCTGTTAGACTTTGGATGGAGTGGGGGGTGTCGGATGCATAAGGCAAAAAGTCTTTTCCTTGGCTCAGTGGCGAGCCTCGTTGCTGTAGCCGGGGCGCAGGCAGCCGATCTTCCCGTCAAGGCCAAGCCAGTCCCGTACATGAAGATCTGCAGCCTTTACGGCGTCGGGTTCTATTACATCCCCGGCACCGACATGTGCTTGAAGATCGGCGGTTGGGTCCGCGCCGAATACGCCTATGGCGATAACGGCAACATGACCTGGGGCCCGTTCAACGCGAACAATAATGACCGTGGCACCAACAACAGCACCTGGCGCGCGCGCGGCTACATCACGGCCGATGCCCGCAACCAGACTGAATACGGCACGGTCCGCGGCTACATCGCTGTTGGTCTGAGCACCAGCAACGTCGGCACCGACAGCGCATCGAACACGTTCAGTGCAAACCGCGCCTTCATTCAGTGGGCGGGCTTCACGTTCGGCCTGGCGCAGTCGTTCTATGACTTCTACAGCGTGCCAGCGACGTCATACTGGGGTTCGTTCCCGGCCTCCGACACCGGCGATCCGGGTTGGATGGTTCTCGGTTACACCGCGCAATTCGGCAACGGTTTGTCGGCAACGCTCGCCGCGGAAATGCGCCGCATGACCATGATCAATTATTTCTCGGCGGGTGGCGCTGCTTTGGGCAACGCGACCGGCGTCGGCTACGGCGGCTTCCAGGTCCCCGACGTCGTCGCCAACTTGCGTGTCGACCAGGCTTGGGGTTCGGCCCAGGTCATGGGCGCGCTCCACATGGTGAACGCCAACTACTACCTCGATACTCCGCTCACTGCGCATCCCGATGATGAATTGGGCTTCGCGGTCGGCGCGGGCATCAAGCTCAATGCGCCGATGATCGGCCAGGGCGACTACCTGCAAGCCCAGGTCAACTACACGCAGGGCGCCTTGAAATATATCTTCCAGACGCCGACCTCGATCTGGGTAAAGCGGGACGGGAAAGAACTCGGTCTCGGGATCCTGAGTGATGCCAGCACCGGCGGCACGGTCGGTTCGACGGCAACCAACCTGGAGCTGACGACCGGCTGGGGCGTCAACGCGGCCTATGAGCACTTCTGGAATCCGCAATGGCGGACGTCGCTCTACGGCGGCTACGCGGCCGTCAGTTACGGCGACCGCGCGAATGCGATGATTTGCTCAAGCGGATTCTTTCCCGCGGGAAATGGCACTTTAAACACCGGCGGTACGTCGGCGGTCGCCGCTCCGGGCTGTGACACCGACTGGTCGACCTGGTGGGTCGGCTCGCGCACCCAATGGAATGTCAGCAAGGACTTCTACATGGGCCTCGACGTGCTCTATCTCAAGCTCCAGAGCATGTCGTACAACGGCAACGTCTCAATCTTTGCCGGCCCGGGTTCCGCGGCAGACCAGGACAACTGGATGGTCCGCTTCCGGGTTCATCGCGATTTCTATCCGTGACCTGTCCAGCAGCAGGGCGGGCAGAGCAAGCCCGGCCAGCAGCGCTGATTGTGAAATCAGAACTGAAAGAAACGAAAGGCCCGGCGATTGCCGGGCCTTTCGACCGTCCAAAGCATCCCGGGCGCCTTGCTTGCCTTTGCCCGCCTTGCGTCAGGCTGCTTGTGCTTCCTGATTGACGGCGCTTTCCGCGATTTCGCTGAGAGCCGCGTCGGTCTTTTTTTCTTCCGCGAGCGTTTGATCGAGCAATTGCACCGCGTCGCTCAAACCAAGTTCGCTCGCCCAGGTCTTCAGCGTGCCGTAGCGGGAGATTTCGTAGTGTTCGACCGCCTGCGCCGCCGCCAGGAGGCCGGCGTCGAGGGCCGGCGAGCCCTTGTATTCCTTCATGATCTCTGCGCCCTCGTCCGTGATGCCGACGATGGCATCGCAGGTCTTGGCTTGCGGCTTCTTGTCGATCGCCGCGAAGACCTTTTCGAGCCGCGTGACGTGGCCCTCGGTCTCTGTTTTGTGCTTGGCGAAAGCCCGTTTGAGCTCGGGCGCCTGCGCCGCCTTCTCCATCTTGGGAAGCGTTGCGAGGATCTTCTTCTCGGCGAAGTAGATGTCTTTCAGCGTGTCGTGAAAAAGTTCATCGAGTGTCTTGGATTCTTTCTTTGCCATTGCGGCGATCTCCTTCTGTTGAGACGAGAACGCCTGACCCGCCCAATGTTTCCGAAATAACGCGGAACGAAAATGCGCATCACCGCATTCGTAAGCGCGTACTCCAACGCCGGGAGATTTCGATGGATCGCGACAACTTTAACTCAACTGTCTCATGGGGCGCTATTTTAGCAGGCAGCTTCACCGCTGCGGCCGTATCGCTGATTGTCGTGGCTTTCGGCGTTGGCGCGGGCCTTTCCGTCGTCTCTCCGTGGGCGGGAGAGGGCATCTCCGCCACAACGGCCAGCTGGAGCGCAGGCCTGTTCCTCGTTGTTGTCAGCATGATCGCGTCCACCTTTGGCGGCTATATCACCGGCAGGCTGCGCCACAGCTGGGATGAAGTGCACGTTCACGAGCGGTTTTTCCGCGACACCGCCCACGGCTTCGTGGCGTGGGCATTCGCCACCGTTTTGACGGTGACCGTGCTCGCAGGTGCCGGAACTCACCTGCTTGCCGCGGCTTCCGCAGGAGCGATCCCGGCGGCAGGCGCCGGCGCAGCGCAGGCGGCCGGGAACAATGGCGATATCTTTGTCGATCGGCTACTGCGCACCGGACCGCAGGCCAACGCGAGCACGAGCAGCCCCGCCAGCGGATCTTCGGCCGATCAGGCGGCGACGCGGGCGGAACTTATCAGGGTTATCGCCCCGGCGACGCGCAAAGGCGGCGATGTATCGCCTGACGACCGCGCCTACGCCGCGCGCGTGATCGCCGCACGGACCGGGCTGCCGCAGGCCGAGGCCGAGCAGCGGGTCAACCAGACGATCGCGCAAGCCAAGGAAGCGACCGACCAGGCCCGCCGGGCCGCCGCCAAGTTTTCGCTCTGGATTGCGATTTCGCTGCTGGCCGGCGCGTTGTCCGGAAGCCTGGCCGCTGCAGAAGGCGGCAAGCTGCGCAATGCGCGTTGGTACGAAGATGTTTCAACCAGAAACGCGACTGTCGTCGTGACAAGGAGCTGACAATGCCGATCCTTCTCTGGCTGCTGGGACTTCCGATCAGCCTCATTATTATCCTGATGCTTCTCGGCGCGGCGTGATCGTTGCGGGCACACGTGTTATCGGGGCGGCGCGCGATGGAGGAGAAACAGATCCGCGTTGCCGGCGCTGACGGGAAAGAGATTTCCGGCACATATACCGTCATCGGCGGCGTCATCACGGTGACGGCAGCAAATGGCCGGCAACTGCGCACGCAGCTCGGCGCCACGCCGCCCGAGACGCTCGCTAAAATATTGCTGCGCGAGCTGGCCCGTCAAAAGACGCACTAAAGGGCAGCAAAGGCGGGCGTTCCCGGTCTGATTAAAAAAGTGCTTTCAGAATTGGTTCAATTGCAACAATACCGCTTAAGCCGGTGAGTATATTTGTCTTTTATACCGGGCCCAACGTCATGCAGTCCGCTGGAGCCCGTAATGTCCGAACGCCGCCGCTATCCACGAATCCGCGTCCAGAAGGACGCAAAAATCGTCATCGGCACTTTTTCAGTGCTTGATTGCGTGGTGCGCGACCTGTCATCCACCGGCGCCCGCATTGAAATTCCGGATTCAGCCGGACTGCCCGAGGCGGTGGATGTTACATTTGACGGCGGTCACACTTTCCGGCCGTGCCGCCTCCGGTGGCGCAGCCCCACTGAAACGGGTGTCGAGTTCTTCCAAGCGGCGGCCTGAATTCATATCCGCAAAACAAGACGGGACGAGGCAAGCGAATATGCAGGATCAACAGGCAGACAACCGGGCGGCGCGATGCCCGAAATGCCGTTCCGACATGGCGCACGTGACCGATCTGCCGCATCCGATCGCCCAGACCATGGTGCGCAGCATGTTCGTGTGCCGGGCCTGCAATCAGACGCGGACCTACATCTTGCCGGCCTGCCAGGCCGTGCCGCAGCCGGCATCTGACGTCGCCGCCGCGTAGCGAAATCCGTCAGTCGGGCGGCTGGTTCTGGTCGCGCATCAACTGAAAGCGGATATTCGGATCGGGGTCCGCTCCGAGGTACCGCCCATCCCACGCGTAGACGCCGTCCGGCGAACGCTGGGCATGGGACACATGCGCCTTGGGAGCAGCGACCTTCTTTTTGGAGTCCTTGGCGGCAAATGCCGGCGTGGCCAACAGGGTCGCGGCGCCGAGGATTGCAGAAACAATTGTCAGATTGCGCGATAGCATGGGGCACCTTTCGCTTGGGTCCACCGGTGTGTGTTGCGCGAAACTATCCCGGTTGCCGCGAGACTCAATACCGCCGGCCATCACATTGATTTGTGCCTTATGTGATGAGTTGATGGAATAATGTGCGTCATGCAGCCGGATATGGCGGGCAATAACGTGCGCAACCGGCGGCATACCGGCGGGCTGCGCGGTGTTATCACCGGTATCGACTATGGAGGCTGACGATGATCCGCATGGTTTTCGCGACTGTCGCTGCTCTTGCCGGTATCGTTTTTGCCGGTGTGGCCCTCGCTCCGGCGCCGGCCAAGGCATATGAGGCGCCCTGGTGCGCCGTCACCTCGAAGGGCAACGGGAATGCGTATTGGGATTGCCAGTACGCCTCGATCGAACAATGTCAGCCGCATGTAGTGGGCGGGGATCGTGGCTGGTGCAATCCGAACCCGAGCTTCATCGCTGGTCCCGCGGATCACAGGCCCCCGGCGAAACGCCGCGCCCGGCCGTCGTAGCAAGGGGGCGGAACGAAACCTTTTGTAGGCCGTTGGAGGGTCGCGATGAAAACAGTCGTCCTTGTTGTCACGGCCGCCGTGCTTGCGCTGGCGTCGATATCGGCCAGCGCGGAGCCTGTGCGACATAAGCGTCACCCGAAGGCTGCCGCTGCTGTCCAGCCACAGATTGCCTGCACCGTCGTCGGCTGCATTCCCGTGCCACGCGGCTGCCATCCCGAGATGGGCTACACGCCAGGCGGGACACCGACCGGTTTTGATGTGGCGGTCTGTCCCGGGTACACGCTTTACGGAAACCACCGCTAACCGAACCACGGCAGCGATCCCGGTCTGCTGCTGACACATCCCGGTCACAGCCGGTCTGCACGTGCGACCTCGGGCGGCCGTCGGCACAATGAGATTAAAACAAGCCAGCCGGGGTTATTGTGGGTAGGTAGTCGCGGAGGTGCTCTATGAGGCCAGGTCAAATAATAGGTCTTTCGGCGGCCGTCAGTCTGGCGGCTCTGATAGCTGCGCCAGCACAAGCAAGAAATGTCACCCGGCAGAAGACGCCGTCACCTCGCGTAGTGACTTCCCAAACCCTGGCGCCGATTTACGGGTGGGCGGGCCAATACCGCGGCACGGATCCCGACCCGAATATTCGCTTTCAGCTGATGCGGGATCAGAACTTGCGCTAAGTTGCTGACGGCGACATGACTGCGCTGCGCGCTTCTGGCTCCTGGCGGACATCAGACGCGCCAGCCCGCGAGCGAAAAAGCATTCGTGGCGCTTCACGGGTCAGTTGCTGCACGCCCCCTCGATCATTCACGGGCCATTTATTCCGTGCCCCGCAAGGTATTGGCGAGCTGTCTTGAGCTGCTAGGATACCCTGCACGATTTGAGTGCGGGACGAATTGGGAATGAAGCGCCGCGCTTTCATGTCATTGCTCGCCGGCGCCGCTGCGTGGCCACTTTCCTGGCCGCGTCTGGCCCGCGCGCAAAACAATCCGGGGGTCAATCAGGCCGCCATCAGCCAACCCGTGGACCCACCTGTCGGCCAGGTCGCGACCCTGCAGGGCCTTGCGACCGTGACGCGCGGCAACGCCGCGCCGTCCAATGCGAAAGTCAACGATGCCGTTTACAAGAACGATGTCCTGCAGACTGGCGCCAACGGCGCGCTCAGCGTGACGTTCGATGATGAGACGACACTGAGCCTGAACGCCAATGCGCGCATCGCCGTCAATGACTACGTCTATGAGGCCGGCGCAAAAGGCAACAAGGCCGTGTTCAACATCGCGCGTGGCACCGTTGCCTTCGTTGCGAACCTGGTCGCCAAGACCGGCAACATGTCGATAACGACGCCGACGGCAACGCTCGGCATCCGCGGCACCACCGGCGTGGTCGACGTTCCCGACAGCGCGGCGGCCGGCGCGGCCAATGCGGGCGAAGCCAAGGTCAAGCTTTATCCGGATTCCGACGGACGGGTGGGGCGCATTGACGTCTTCAACGCGCAAGGCGCCGCGCTCGGCGCGCTGACGCAGGGGGCGAGTGCGTTCGCCATCCGGGCCGGCGCTGGCGGGCGCTTTGCCGCCGTGCCGTTCCAGATTCCGCCGCAGGAAGCGGCGCGCGACCGCGGCGTGGTGCAACGGCTGTTTGCCTCGCACAATATCGGGCGGCAGCTGACGATCCGGCGCCTGCAATTGCGCGGACCGAATAACCTGCGGCCAAACAATCTTCGGCCCAATAACCTTCGGCCCAATAATCTTCGGCCGAATAATCCTGGACCCAACAACCCGCGGCAGCCCGGCACGCCCGCGCAACGCGGCGGTTTCCGCGACAGGCTGCGCAAGCTCAATCCGTTCGCGCCGAAGCAAAAAGACCTGCGCTAACCGGCGCCCGCTTTTTGCTCTCCGGGCTCAACAAGGGGCTGCGGGTGGCAGCGGGGCGGGTATAGACTGTCCATCCGATCTGCCCATGAGAGGCAGGCAGCCATAAACTGGCAGCTTTGGGGAGGGACAACATGAACCAAAATTATGTCTCACGCCGCAGCGTGCTCAAAAGCGGCGTGGCGCTGGGCGCTGCCACCGTTTTTGCGCAGCCGCTCAAGGCCGCGGCTCCGCCACCAGCCGCAGTGACGCCGGCGCTGATCGAGGCCGCGCGCAAGGAAGGCAAGGCCTCGTTCTATACCGCGCTCGAGCTCAATACCTCGGAGCGGCTCGCGCGCGCCTTCGAGGCGAAATATCCGGGCATTGCCATCCGGGTCGAGCGGTCGGGCGCCGAGCGCGTGTTTCAGCGTATCGCGCAGGAACAGTCGAGCCGGATCTATGCCGTTGACGTGGTATGCAGCACAGACCCGTCGCATTTCATCGATTGGACCAGCAAGAACTGGGTCGAGCCCTATGTGACGGAGGACATGGCGAAGCATTTTCCGCGCGATCAGGTCGATCCCGACGGAATGCACGCGACGCTCTGCGCCTGGCTTGAAGTCATCGGCTACAACACGAACCTCGTGAAACCCGAGGACGCGCCGAAAAGCTACGCCGACCTGCTCGATCCGAAATGGCTGGGCAAGATCGCCAAGGGTCATCCCGGATACAGCGGCGCGATCCTGACCAACACCTACCTGTGGGTTCGTGAACTCGGCTGGCCGTTCCTGGAAAAACTGGCGCAGCAGAAGGTCCTGCAACTGCAATCGGCCGCCGATCCGCCGAAGAAAATCGCCATCGGCGAGCGCGCGGTGATGGCCGACGGCAACGACTACAGCCTGGAAATCGCGAAGCTGAATAAGCAGCCGGTCGAAGTCGTGCACCCGGCGGAGGGCTCGCCGGTTATTCCGGTGCCGTCGGGGATCTTTCGATCCGCGCCCAATCCGAACGCCGCGCGGCTGTTCCAGAACTTTCTGTTCAGCGTGGATGCGCAGCAAATCTTCATCGACGTGTTCGCGCACCGCTCTTTCCACGCGCTGGCGAAGGAGAAGCCGGGCCGCGCGCCGCTGGCGAGCTTCAAGCTGTTGCAGGCCGACCCCAAACTGGTGCTGGGCCAGAGCGAAGAGATCAAGGCGCGCTACAGCAAGCTTTTCGGCGTCTGAGGCAAAAAAGGCCGGGCGCGCCAAGCGTTGAACCGGGAGCGGGCCCGGTGACACTCATATTATAGATGTCACCGTTCAACCGATTGGATCGTCCCCGGCGATGCAAACCTTGATGATCGTAGCCATTTCCGTGGCTGTTGCCGCGTTTGCGCTGGCGGTTTTCCGCTTCGTCAGGGCACGGACGTGGCGCAAACACGCGCCGGTCGAATATTTCAGCGGCTGGGGCGGCTATACGCACCCAATCGGCTTGAGCGACAGGATCACCAAGGAAGAAGCGGACGCACGGGCCGCCAATGGCGCCGTCTACCTGATCGGTCATTTTGATGCCGACAACCGGCTGGTGCGCGCCATCAAGATGTACAAGGGCGCCGTGTTCTTCGATTTCATCTACACGTATTACCCCAACGGGACCCGCAAGAGCGCCAGGATCACCAACAACAAAGGGGTGACGAGCGAACGCGAATACGACAGATCCGGCCGCGGGACCGAAAAGCACTTCTGGTAAAAGCGGTCGGGCGGTTGCCCGCGCCCGGAAAAACGCTGCATCATGGGAGCCGGAAAGGGGCGCGGCCATAGGGGCGATTTATGGGCAAAGACCGTCTGGCGGCCTTCAGCGATGGCGTCATCGCCATCATCATCACGATCATGGTGCTGGAGCTCAAGGTGCCGCATGGCGCGGACTGGGCGGTGCTGGCAGGCGTGGCGCCGAACTTCGTGAGCTATGTGCTGAGCTTCATCTATCTCGCCATCTACTGGAACAACCATCATCATCTCCTGCAAACGGTCGCGCGCGTCGATGGGCTCATCCTCTGGGCCAATTGCCATCTGCTGTTCTGGCTTTCGCTCATTCCGGCGGCCACCGCATGGATGGGCGAAAATCTTCTGGCGCCGGTCCCAACCGCGGTCTATGGCGGCGTCCTGTTGATGCCGGCGATTGCCTATTACCTGCTGCAGAAAGCCATCCTGCACAAACAAGGCGCGCGTTCGGTCCTTGCCACCGCGCTCGGCCATGATCTCAAGGGAAAAATTTCGCCGTTCCTGTACATCGCGGGGATCGCGCTGGCTTTCGTCAATCCCTGGATGTCGATTGCCCTCTACGTCCTGGTCGCGGTGATCTGGCTCGTTCCCGACCGGCGGATCGAAAGGGTCATCAGCGACAGCTGAACCGGCAGCGGCCGTCCTGCCAGCGGCGGTAACGCGGCCTGCGACGATATTACCCAACACAAAACACCGGAGGGTGCGCGTCCCTGCATTTACTATTGTCGCGTCACGTGCGCCGCACGGCGGCGTCCGAATGGGGCGGTCACTCGAATATGTTTGCGACCACGCATGCGCACCTGCCTGCGCCATGAGCCGCAGGGACCGGAGAGCCAGTATCCGGCACGGGGACAGCGGCGATCTGTTCGCCGAAGCGATGGCGCACTACCGCAACGGCGCGCTTGCGCCCGCGCAAAGCCTGTGCCGCACGATCCTCGCCCGTGATCCCCGCCACATCGGCAGCCTGGTGCTGTCGGGGGATATCGCGCAGCAACTTGGGCGTAACAACCAGGCGGTGAAGCTGCTCGGGCAGGCGTTGGCTCTGGATCCTGCGCACCCGAATGCGCACGACTCGATCGCGATGGCGTATCAGGCGCTCGGTCAACGGAACGAAGCGGTCAGGCATTTCACGTTGGCAATGGTGGTGGGGCTGCGTAACCCGGAATTGCTGGTGAAACAAAATGCTGCGGTGGCGGCCTGTCTCAACCGCCTCGCCAAAGCGGGATCGCGGTATTTGCCGCTTGCCGAACTGTTCGGTGGGGAGGATGTGGGCGCGATCGCGGAGGACGCGCTGCTGCTGGCGATGCTCCAGTCGAAAGCGATCGTCGATATGGAGCTTGAGCGGTTCCTCGCCGCAGCGCGCCGCGCGCTGTTGCAGCGCACCGGCGAGAGCGAGCCCTTCGCACCAGGGCCGGATGCACTCAACTTCTTTTGCGCCCTGGCGCAGCAATGCTTCATCAACGAGTACATCTTTGCGTTCGACGATGCAGAACGCACACCATCGCAAGCGATCCACGACCGGCTTGCAGGTGCGATCGAGACAGGCGCGGACATCGCGCCGCTGGATCTGGCCGTCGCGGCGGCCTACCGGCCGCTGTACACGTTGCCGCTGGCCCGCTTGCTTCTGAACCGGGAATGGTCGGATGAGATCGCGCGGTTGCTCACGCAGCAGGTGCGTGAGCCGCTGGAGGAGATATCGGACCGGCCGGATATTCCCGCATTGACGCCGGTTAACGACGCGCTGTCGCTACAGGTACAGAACCAGTACGAGGAAAATCCCTATCCGCGCTGGAACATCGTGCCGCCGGTGGTGCCGACCACGCTTGAGGCGTTTTTGCGGGACCGGGTGGGCGTCACATCCCTGCAGGGCCCGATCAATGCGGAGGGCATCGATATCCTGATCGCCGGCTGTGGCACCGGGTCCCATCCGATCGACTCGGCACGGCGATTTTCACAGTCGCGCGTGCTGGCGGTCGACCTCAGCCGCGCCAGCCTCGCCTATGCGCGCAGGAAGACGCGCGAACTGGAGCTGCGCAACATCGAGTATGGACAGGCCGACATTCTCAGGCTCGATGCGCTCGAACGCCGCTTCGACGTGATCGAGGCGGTCGGTGTGCTGCACCATCTTGCGGATCCCGAGGCGGGATGGCGAACGCTGCTGTCGTTGCTGCGCCCGAACGGTCTGATGTTCGTCGGCCTCTACAGCGCGCTGGCGCGCCGCGCGGTTACCGCGGCCCGCGTGATTATCGCCGAGCGCGGCTTTAGCGCGACCGCGGAGGATATCCGGACCTGCCGGCAGGAATTGATCCGCCGCGGGCAAGTGCCGCCTTTGGGGGATTTCGCGAGCATGAGCGGCTGCCGGGATCTGCTGTTCAACGTCATGGAGCACCAGTTCACGATCCCGCGGATCAAGGCCTTTCTCGATGCCAATAACCTGACTTTTCTCGGCTTGGACCAGGTGCAGCCCCAGGTGCTACGGGATTTCAAGGCGCAGTACTCCGGTGCGGATCATCTCGCCAATCTGGAGTCCTGGCACGCCTTCGAACAGACGCACCCGCTCGCGTTCAGCAACATGTATTTCCTGTGGGTGCAGAAACGTCAGCCGACTTGATTGTGGTTCCGGCAGACACCGGCTGGACGGCTGGCGGCGCCGCACCTTTATCTATTCCTTGCCGGCCGCCAGCAGGCAAATCGACTCCACAGATCACATCAATACCGTTCGGCTCGGCGTGAACTACCACATCAACTATAATGGCCGACAGAAATCAGCGCAGTCGAAATTTAGACAACGACTTCGAACACGGGCGGCTCAATAGTAGGATGCCGCCCGTTTTCATTTGCTCCGCATTGCAATGTCCGCTTTGTGCCAGAAGCGAACATCGAGATATCGCGCAGCCTCCCTCAATACGGGCGATAACCTTGCGGAGATGACCTGCACGCGCAGAACATTCGTGGATAACTGCGACCTGATTGACAAAATCACCACCGGTTGAACTGCGTCAGGCTTCTGAAAAGACTGCCAAAATCGTCGGTGTTGCTGGAAAGCCGCAATTCACCAAATTCGTGTCGTCAAAGTCCTTGGTCGCCCCCATAACCGCTTCAGCCTGTTAGGTTTTCGCTGAAGACTGGACAGCAATGTCTGGTGGGGCGATGCGTGGGGGCTTCAAAATGACGTCGATGAAAAGTCTTTTCCTTGGTTCGGCCGCGGGACTCGTTGCAGTCGCCGGAGCGCAGGCCGCCGATCTTCCCGTCAAGGCGAAGCCCGTCCAGTTCATGAAGATCTGCAGCTTGTACGGCGTCGGGTTCTATTACATCCCCGGCACCGACATGTGCTTGAAGATCGGTGGCTGGGTCCGCGCCGAATACGCCTATGGCGATAACGGCAACATGACCTGGGGTCCGTTCAACGCCAACAACAACGACCGTAGCACCAGCAACAGCACCTGGCGCGCGCGCGGCTATATCACTGCCGATGCCCGCAACCAGACTGAATACGGCACGGTCCGCGGCTACATCGCCGTTGGTCTGTCGACCAGCAACGTCGGCACCGACAGTGCGTCGAACACGTTCAGTGCAAACCGCGCCTTCATTCAGTGGGCCGGCTTCACGTTCGGTCTCGCTCAGTCGTTCTTCGACTTCTACAGCGTTCCGGCGACGTCATACTGGGGCTCGTTCCCGGCCTCCGACACCGGCGATCCGGGTTGGATGGTTCTCGGTTACACTGCCCAGTTCGGCAACGGTTTCTCGGCCACTCTCGCCGCGGAAATGCGCCGCATTACCGCCATCGGTGTTGACGGCGCGACCGGCTTGGTGCCCGGCGGCAACTATGGCGGCTTCCAGGCACCCGACGTTGTTGCCAACCTGCGCGTCGACCAGACCTGGGGTTCTGCTCAGATCATGGGCGCCCTGCATGAGGTCAATGCGACGTACTACACCCTCAACGGAATTCTCGCGCATCCCGATGATGAATTGGGCTTCGCAGTCGGCGCCGGCATCAAGCTGAATGCCCCGATGATCGGCCAGGGCGATTACCTGCAAGCCCAAGTCAACTATACTCAGGGCGCGCTCAGGTACATCTTCCAGACCCCGGCCACGAACTGGTCCAAGCGTGACGGAGCAAACGTCGGGATTGGCTTCCTGAACGATGGTATCTACGGCGGCACTGTTGTCGGCACGAACACTACCAATGTCGAACTGACTTCCGCCTGGGGCGTCAACGCGGCCTACGAGCACTTCTGGAACCCGCGCTGGCGGACGTCACTCTACGGCGGCTATGCTGCTGTGAGCTACGGCGATCGTGCCAATGCGATCATCTGCTCGGCCGCAGGAACTGCCAACGGCAGCGGTGCTCTCGGCGGCTTGACAGCGGTTGCTCGTCCAGGCTGCGACAATAATTGGCAGACCTGGTGGATCGGCTCGCGCACCCAGTGGAATGTGACCAAGGACTTCTACATGGGCGTCGACGTTCTGTATTCGAAGCTCATGCCTGCTGACCTGAACCCACCTACGCCCGCGCTGAGTTCCCTACTCTTGGCCGGTCAGACGAGCTCTGACATCGACAATTGGATGTTCCGCTTCCGCGTGCATCGCGACTTCTATCCCTGATCGCAACTGCACCGGCCTGAAGAAAACGCCCCCGGCCATACGCCGGGGGTTTTGTTTTTAGACGTCCGACATCGCGGTGACCGCTTTGGGTCATTAGCGGACATCGCGGTTTCAAATGCTGATGTCCGCTTTACCCCAATAGCGGAAATCCTCGCGGTGATCTGGCTTAGTGCCCGACCGGCGGCTTCTTTCTTTCTACTGCTTGAGGTGAGTCAGGCTTCTCCTTAGAGGCCAACTCGTCCGTGCGTGCCGACATGGCGCGAGCACGGAGGTTAGGGTGAAGCTCGTGATGTCCGCGATCAATCTTCGGATTTCACCCGATGGCGCGCTGTTCGTCGCACGCGGTGCGGACGGCGGTACTGATCCATGATGGCGCGACAACCCGGATTAAGCTGGCTCCGGTTGTCCATCAAACAGTGGAACACGTCGTCGCGATTGGGGATCGCCGCCCAGCACACCCTGAAGGCATCGCCGATACAGGACTGACGCTCTTCCGTCGTCTCGGCGGCCGCGATCGGGCACAGGAGAGAAGACGCCGATATGACTGTGAGCAGCGCCAGCGCGCGTATCGCGTGAGATGCATCAGCATTCCAACAACCTGTTACGTGCAAACCTGTAACGTGCATGTCGCTTGACCCCGCCATCCGTTTGAAAAAGCAGCGTAGGGCGTCACCGGCGCCGGCCCTATGGCCGAAGCGCAACAGTGGATAAGAAACGGCCGCACAAAGTTCCGCAGCGATGAGCCGCGCCAATCCAGATGCTCACGGTCTTTTGTTCCGGGCCGGCACGTTTGAGGCAAATCAAGACTTGTTGCCCTTGTCAGCCGCAATATTGTGAGAGCTGCATCACTGCGCGGGGGAACAGGCAATGACTGCAATCGACACGCGAGCGCGCCGCGGCGTGGTGGCCGGCATTCTCGGCTACGCCGATTCCCTTGCCGCCCGCGTCAGCAATCCCGTGCTGCTCATCGGACGTCTGGCGATGGGGATCATTTTCTTCCAGAGCGGCTTTGCCAAGCTCACGGGACTGGGCGCATTTGTCGGCAGCCTGGGCAATCGCGGCGTGCCGTTTCCCGATTTCTGGGGACCGGTCGGCGCGATCAGCGAATTTACCGGCGGCGCCTTGATCATTCTCGGACTGGGAACGCGCTATGCCGCCGCGCTCATTGTTCTCTTTGTCATCATTGCGACGGCAATTTCGCACCGCTACTGGGAATTTGCCGAGCCGGCGCGGCGTCTCCAGCAGGGGCAATTCTACAAGAATCTCGCCATTACCGGGGGCGCGATGTTCCTATTTATTTGCGGAGCCGGACGTATCTCGCTCGACGCGCTATTGTTAAGGAAACGCTAGGCGCGGGCGGCCCTGCCGTTCTTCCTCACGGGCAAAGCAATTGCCCTCGCCAGCGAAACCGGTGGGTTGCGCGCGGAGAGAGCACGATGGAATTGTCCTACACGCAGAATCTCGAGGACTATCACCTCGCGCTCGCTTTCGCGGGCCAGACGAGCGGCCGCTATATCGACATCGGCGGCGGGCACCCGGTCGCCGACAACGTATCGTTCTGGTTTTACGAGCGCGGCTGGCAAGGCATCGTGGTTGAGCCGCAGCCGGCGCTGGCGGCGCTGACTGCGCGGTTGCGCCCACGCGACATTGTGGTTGAAGCGCTGGTCGGGCGCACGAACGGCGAGAGCGATTTTTTCCTGGTCGAGCGCCTGCACGGTTTTTCCACCACGCTCGCGCAGCACGCCGAAAAGGCCAAAGCCTTCGGCGCGGGCTTTCGCAAACTGCGGCTGCCGGCCGTCACGCTCGCCACGCTGTGCGAGACGCACGGTGCGGGCGAGATCGATTTTCTCAAGGTCGACGTCGAGGGCGCCGAAGCCGACGTGTTCGCCGGCGGCGATTTCAAACGCTTCCGTCCCAAGGTGATCGTGGCCGAAGCCGTGGCGCCGGGATCGGGCGAGGCGGCCTGGCATGACTGGGAACCCGGCTTGCTGGCGCAGGGCTACCGCTTCGCGCTGTTCGACACCCTCAATCGTTTCTACGTCGCGGAGGAACACCCGGCCATTTTCGGACGCCTGCCGCGTGAGCGCGCCGACTGGCACGCGGTGCGCCACATGTATGAAATCGGCCGCGCGCCGGAAAACGCAAACCATCCCGATCATGCGCTGGCGCGCGATCTCGCGCGCGGCTTCTGGGCCATGCTGCCCTGGCTTGAGCCGGAGCTGATCGTCGCGATGCTGGCGCGCGCGCGCGGCATCGAGGATGCAAAGGAGCGCGCGGCGCTCGCCGCCGCCGTGGACAGCGAGGCGTTTCGCCTTTCGCTCGGCCGCATTGCCTGCGGCTACGACGGCGGGCAGGTGGTGGAGGAGTGACGCGTTTGTGGAAGCAGAACGGTCACGGCGGCCGCTCGTCGAAATATCCGCGTAATTTCAAGCAGGTCGCAGGTATAATTTAGCAGGCCGCGCGTGTGATTTAATTGTCACACCAGACGAGCTTTGATTTGTATATGTGGCTAGCCGGTATGCCTCACATCTATGGGCCGATATGCTCGCGTCATAAAAATGGGGGCGCGTAATGCGGCGTTTGTCAGTTTCGATTGCTGCCGTTGTTTCCAGTCTCATTGTCACTCAGGGCGCGTACGCAGCCGACATGCCGGTCAAGGCGCCGGTCGTCCGGGCCGTCGTTCCGCCGAGCTGGACAGGATGGTATGCGGGCCTGAGCGCGGGTTACGGCTGGGGTTCGGAAAGCAACCAGTTTAATTTTGTCCCGGCGGTTCCGGCGAACTTCGACAATCTCAGCCTGCACGACAAGCTCAACGGCTTCATCGGCGGCGGCCAGGTCGGATACAATTATCAGATCACGCCCAATTCGTGGGTGGCCGGTGTCGAAGCCGACATCTCGTACACAAATTTCAAGGGCTCGGATGCCACCAGCGGCGTGACCACTGCGCTGGCACGCGTCGGCGTTGGCTGGACATATAATCAGGAACAGAAGCTCGAGTGGCTCGCCACCTTCCGCGGCCGGTTGGGCTGGACAGGCGGCGACCACACATTCCTGTTCTACGGCACCGGCGGTCTCGCTGTCGGTGGTGCGAAAGCATCCAACACTTTCAGCCTGTCGGGATTACCTACGCTGGTTTTTGCCGGAGAGGCATCGGAAACCAAAGTCGGCTGGACCGCTGGTGGCGGTGTCGAGGCGCGGCTTGCGAACGATTGGACCGCGAAGGTCGAGTATCTCTACTATGATCTTGGCCACCTGACGGTGGTCGGGACGCCGAATCCGTTCGTTGCCTTCACGACAACCTCGGACTTCGCATTCCGCGGCAACATTGTCCGCGCGGGCTTCAACAAGAAATTCACCAGCAACTAGCGCTAATCTCCGCTTTACGGCAAAGCCCCGGGCCTAAAAGCCCGGGGTCTTTCATTTGGGGCGTGTGTCCCATGTGGATCTGAACGCCGAACCGGACGCTATCTCCGGAGTTGTCATCGGCACGCGCCCGGTGGCAACCGGCCGTAACAGGGATGATGGACGCAGCTGATTTTGCCGGTTTCTCGCTGCGGCACCAACGCATTGGTACGCGTAACATCTCACCTGTTCCGGGCGCGTGCGCCGGATAGTGCGCGAATTTTATTCGCCCGCGCGCGACAGCAGGAATGCCGGCATGCCGTTCGGTGTTATTACCTGCACCAACCATGGAGGTTGACGATGGTCCGCATGATGGTCGTGCTTCTCGTTGCGCTTGCTGCGGCCCTCTTCGATCGGGAGTCGGCGGCGGCTGCCGAGGCGCCCTGGTGCGCGGTGCTCGACATGGGCAAGGGCGCTTATTGGGATTGCCAGTACCGGTCGATTGAAGACTGCCGGCCCGTGGTGCTGTCGGGCAGCCGCGGCTGGTGCAATCCGAATCCGTACTTCGTCGCCGCGCCTGTTGAGCACAGGCTCTCGCGGAAAGTTCGCGTCCGCACGCAATAAAAAACGCGAAGCGGCGACCGCGCACCAATTCCGCGGTCACCTTTTTTTAACCGGGCCCGGGGCAGCGTAGCCGCTCACGGGAACGGTAGGGACTGCTTCATGTACACCATTGCAACGGCCGCCGCCGCGGTCGGCCGGCACAAAAACGCGATCCTGCGGGCGATCGATACTGGAAAGTTTTCAGCGCTCAAGGATGAGAACGGCGAGTGGCAGATCGACCCCGCCGAGCTGCACCGCATCTATCCGCCGCTACGGAGCGCGGCTACGGCCGGCCATGAACAAGTGAGCCTGCATCAGTCGCCATTGCTGACGCCGGTGTGAGATTCAGGCTGCAAAGTGGTGCGTGGGTAGTTTCACACCGTTTCGTAGCCGAAACTCCTTCATCGCGCCGGGCGCGCGGCGATCTTTGCTTTGACACGGCGCGACGAATCGGGCTCCGCATAGGTCTAACCGGCACGGAGCGAATGCATGTCGCCTTCTTCCCCGGTCCGCACGCGCCAACCACGTCGTCCGTCAGCCCGCGCCGAGGCGGGGAGCAGCCGCTCTCCACGCGGTGAAGCTATCGTTTTTGTTGTCAGGTCAATCCTGCCGATCGTTGCGGCAGTGTCGGTCATCGCCGCGAGCGATTATCTGGCCTACCTGATCGGACGCAAGCAGGTGACCTATGAAGAACTGCGCCGGCAGGTCGACCGCTTTGGTCAGTTTGTCCAGCAGAAGCGGGTCGAGGATGAACTCGCACTCACCACGCCGAAGCAGCAGCGGGAGCGATTTGAGCAAAGCGGGTCGGCGCTCACCGATTTAACCACGAGCACGATCAACGGAAAGACGGTCGTCGCACCCGAGCCGGCGTCCGCGAGAAAACCGATGGCGGCGTCGCTGGTTGATGACACAGCCGTTGCGCCGCCGAGCCGCGTGGTTGGCTCCGCGCCGCCCGCCGTTCATCCACGCACGTCGCGAAAACCGAGAGGCTCTCCAACATTGGCGCGGCGGGGTGCGGCCGCCCGGGCGAGTGCCGAGCAGTCACAGGGCACGGCGACGGCAATACCGGACACCGGCCTCGCCGGCCAATAATTCGAAGGGCGCACGCAAGCTCACCGTCTGCATCTTCAGGTGGGTGACTAAATGCGCCTTTTTGCGCAGGCCGGCCGTTGTGGCCGAATTGCTACGGCCCCCGAAAATCAGTGGCTATCTGCGCGGGCCTCATGTATTTCGCGCGGATATACCGGTATTTTTGCACCCGGGCGGAGCCATAAGGTTCGCGGCTGCACTGGGCGACAGGGGGACGATAATGAAGATGAAAATGATGGTGGCGGCTGCCGCATTGCTGGCACTGCCGGGATCCGCCTTCGCCCAGGTTATTGTGATCCCCGCCGGCGCGTCGAATTCCGACAGCGCGAGCAGCTGGGTGGTCGGCGCTCACGCGGGCTACAACTGGCAGAACGGCCCGTGGGTCTATGGACTTGAAACAGATATTTCGGGGATGCGTCTCAAGAGCGAGATGACCGCGACACTTCCTGTCGTCCTGGGTACTCCCACCCCTTCGACCGCCAACACGAGTGGCGAGATCGACTGGTACGGCACGCTGCGTGGCCGTCTCGGATGGGCCACAGGTCCATTGATGTTGTACGGCACAGGCGGCCTGGCCTACGGCCGCGTCGAGCTGAACAGCACGATTTCCTCGCCCGTGGGTCCGAGATTTCTCAACTCGCAGACATCCGATGTCAAAGCCGGATGGGTGCTCGGCGCCGGCATAGAATATATGTGGCGTCCGAACCTGACCTTGAATCTGGGATACCAATATGTGGATCTCGGGTCGGTCAGCGTGTCAGGCGTCAACACGGCGTTCAGTGGATTGCTGACCCAGGACGCAACGACGCATGCACGGTTCAGCGTCGTCACCGCCGGCTTGAGCTGGCGATTTGCGCCGAGTGACGCGTCGGCCCGCGGTCCCTGGGAAGGGTTCTACGCAGGCGGACAGGCTGGCGGCGCATGGGGCGCCAGAACGTCGGCCAACTACTTCGATAACCCGCCGGTTCCTTCCGACGCACGGCTCAAGCGTGATGTCACCTTGCTCGCGCGTCTCGACGACGGCCTCGGGCTCTACCGCTATCGGTACCTGTGGAGCGATACGGTCTATGTCGGCGTGATGGCGCAGGAAGTCGCGTTTGTTCATCCCGATGCGGTCGTTGCAGGACAGGATGGATATCTCCGCGTCGATTACAGCCGCATCGGTCTGAAATTGATGACAGAGTCGGAATGGATCGAGCATCCGCGGCTCTAGGTTCGCGAGGTTCGTCAGCCTGCGACGAGAATCCGGGACGTAAGGCCGTTAGACTAGTCGCGGTGCGTGGTCTGGGTGGCATTGCCGGCGATCGGCTCCGTTCTGGAGACGTACCCGCCCCACAGGAACGACGTCACAATGATCGCCATGATGGCGACGTCGAGTGCGATGTCGAAAAGCCGTTTCAATGTTTATGTCTCTGGGTCGCGGTGTTCACGACGTCAGGCCCAATCCTGGTGAGAGTCGTTACCCGGCTCCCTGGACAGGGACTCGTTTTTTGTTCACCGGAGACCTCATCGAGTGGCGTATAGAGCCGAATTATCTCGGCCGCTTCTCTGCGCCGCGTTTTATCGAGCGCAAGATAGAGTCTGGCGAAAAACCTCCTGAACCAGAACGCGGCGATGTTGACCGGTCGCGTCGCAGAACGCTTGCGCGGCATGATGTCCGAAGGGGCTGACATTTAACTAGTCAACGACCCAGGTCCGATCCGGGGTCAGGGCTTCGCTTTTATCTGGGGCGGCAGCGGCCCACACCAGGAAGGCCAGGATCACGATGATGAATGCAAAGTCGCCGGCGCCGGTTGGCAGTGGTTTCAAATTCCGCCCCTGTGTCGCTACATACCTGACGATGACGCTGCACACCTAGGCGGCCGGGTCATTTCGAGTCTTGGTCAGGAACGACACTTATTAGGACAAGCGCGACAAAGATTATGTCTCGCGCGACGAAGCGTTGGTTAGCTTCGGGAGCCGGTATTTCCGTAACAGTGGCGGTTGCCGCGGCGTTGTTCAGGCCGTCTTCTTCAGGCGGCCTTTTTACACTTCGTCATGAAACTGTTCTTGGCCGCGCCGTAGAGCGGCTTGCCGTCCTTGCTCACGGCCTTGCCTTCGCAGGCGTCGCGCTTGCATTTGTTGACGAAGCTGGTCTTGGCGGCGCCATGCAGCGCCTTGCCGTCCTTGCCCATCGCCCGGCTGTCGCACGACTGCGCCATCGCGGTGCCGGCGGCAAAAGAGGCAATCAACGCGGCCAGAATAATGCGTTTCATTATGTCCTCCGTTTTACTGCACTCACACGGCAGCAAAGCAAGTGAAGGCAAGTAAATGCAAGTCGTGAAGGCAATGAAAGTAATAAAATCAGCACCGGGCTGAAATTCTTTTGAATACAAATGGATGCGCAGCGCCCACGACAGGGCGGAAGGGGTGCCGCCAGCCTACTTCTTGGCCGGCGGCTCGGCTTTCGCCTTCAGCTCCGCAAGGTCGCCGCTCAGCTTCGCCAGCGCCGCCTTGAGCGTGGCGATCTCGGCGCGGGCCGCCGCGAGATCGCGGCCGGCGGCGGCCATCTTGTCCTGCATCTCGCGCGTGAGCTTTGCCAGCGCCTGCTGGAGATATTCGACATTGGCCTGAAGGCAGCCGGTGCGGCGCTCCATCTGCTTTTCGGCGGTGCAGACTTCCAGCCCGCGGATATCCTGGGCAACGGCGGGCAAGGCAAGCGCCAGCACCATCAGGCCCGCAATGCGCAGGCGGCGGGCCGTTGCGGAACGGCGATGACGATGCGGCTGCGGTTGAGGCGTCATGGCCCGCGAGACTACACGATCGCGCGCCAATTCAACCGGGGCCTTGCCGCAATTATTTTTGTGAGGCCTCCGGCGCCTCGCGCGCCTGCGCCAGCCTGACGGCGTGGGTTTCGTTGCAGAGCGGGCAACGGATGCGAATCGTAAATGTCGGCGGCACCGCCGACAGATCGCCGCCGTTCGTGCGGTAACCGCTGTTGAATTCGCGCCCCGTTTTCGGGCAACGCAGCATCAAGGCGCTCAATGCTCCACTCCAGATTTCGCATCAGGTTCGGCGTAACGTTTGCCGCCGCCTGCTTAATGGAGTGGCCGTGAGGCTCGTTGATCGATGTCAAAATTGCGCAAGGCAATCCGGAATTCCGGCACATTTCCTGCCGCCGGAGGTTGCGCTTGCGCAGCGGCGCGCGGGCCGCGCGCTGTTGCATCGCATGCCGGTGCGCGGCGGCCGCGGGCCTGTTCGCGCGGTCAGAGCGGCTCGTCGTCTTCGCGGATGCGCTCGACCTGGCGGTCGCGCACGGCCTGGATGTCGGCGACACATTCGCTGAAGCGCGGCGTGCCTGCGGCAAGGCCCCATTTTTCGCACAGCGCCCGGCTCTCCGACATCATCAGGCTGGCGCGCTGCTGCTCGAAAATGACGCGCGCCGAAGCGGCCGCGCGCCAGGCCAGCACCATGAAGATGGCGGCGACCAGCACGATGATGCCGATGATGGCCAGGTGCCATAAGGTGACCTGGGTGCGCGTCTCGCTGGTGATGGACATGGGATTGCTCCTTGGTCTCGCCCTGGTCGGTCTTTTGGCCCCCGTCGAGGTGCCAGCACTCTAGGGCCGCGCTGCCCTTTCGTTTGTGAAGGAGATCACCATCGGCGTTCAACTTGCAGGAAAGTTTCGCCAGCTACCACAGGCGCTTACAACTTATCGTGGCATAAATGCCACGCCGCACAATCAACGGTGCAAATCGCGCGGACACGGTCCGGACTACCTTGGGTTGTCTGCTAATATACATCGTCTTATTGGAATTCCTTTGGACTTCAGGTCGCGTTTGGCTTGTGGGGGCTGACGATGGGACGTCTGTGCACGGCATTGATTGCAGCGGCAGGTCTTTCTGGCGCGGCATGTCTTTCTGTTACCGGTTCAGTTGCGTACGCAGCCGATATGGCTGTGAAGGCGCCGGTTGCACCCGCCGCGGCGCCGTATAATTGGACGGGGTTTTACGCCGGAGCCAACATCGGCGGTGGTTGGGGCAGCCGCGGCGTCGACTATTCGGCAAATGATCCGCTTTCCGGTTCCCTGATTATCGGCGGCGGTCTTCCGCCGCAGTCATTCGATACGTCGGGTGCGCTCGGCGGATTGCAAATCGGTTACAACTGGCAATTCAATCGTAACTGGCTCGTTGGCATCGAGACCGATTTCAACTGGTCCGGCATCAAGGGTTCCGCTTCTAATACAACGCTGCTTGGCGGCACACAGAGCGTGACATCGAGCGCCGATGAACGCATCAAATGGTTCGGTACGGTCAGGGTTCGCGCGGGCTATCTGCCAACGAGCAATCTCCTGGTCTTTGTGACGGGCGGGTTTGCTTATGGCCAGATAGACCACAGCGGAAACTTCGCTAACAACGGCCCGCTTACGATCGTTGGCGTCAGTGCACCATTTGCATTGTCTTGTGGCGCCGGTTTTACCTGCTTTACCGGCGCATCAAGCGACACGGCAACCGGCTGGACGTTAGGCGGCGGCCTTGAATATGCCTTATGGAAGAATCTGACTGTAAAAGCTGAATATCTTTATGTGAGCTTGGACGGCAAGTCGGTCACCGTCACCGCAGGAACGTTGCCCGGGTCCCTGCCGGTGTCTTATAATGCGAACTTCGACCGTACCAATCTCAACGTCGCGCGCCTGGGCGTGAATTATCGTTTCTAGGATTCAGTGGCGCGATGATCAAAGACCCGGGCGATTGTCCCGGGTTTTTTTGTTGGCGCGGATCGCAGGTCAGATGATCAAGGTGGCGCCGGAGATGAGCAGGAACAGCAAAACGAGCTGGCGGAATTTGCCATCGTCGACGCGCTCGAACAGCCAGAGGCCGAGCGAAGTGCCGGCCACGACGGCCGGCACGCACCACAGGAATGTGGCCCAGGTGGCCGAGGCCAGAATGCCGAGCCTGGAAAAATAAACCAAAGTCGCGATCTGCATGAACAAGATGAAGGGCTGCACGATGCCGCGCTGCTGGATCTTGGTGAGGCCTTTCAGGCTGCACCAGATGGTGGGGAAGGCGCCCGGCATTCCAGTGGCGCCGCCGGTGATGCCGCCGGCAAAACCGGCGGCGACTTCCGCGATGCGCCCGCCGCCCGCGAAAGCAGATGTCCGGCCGCAGCAAAGATGCTTCAAGTCCGGAGAATGTCCGCGCCAATAATGGGCATTTGCCAGCTTATTCGATGAAGGCGAATTTTCGGACTAGCAAGTACCGGCCTCGCAGATAATCGACCGGCGATTGCACTTAAAAACGAAAGTCACTCGATCGCTAAAAAAGCTCCGCTCAACGAGCCCCGACCGCACATATACTGCGCGTCTCGGGTAGTTTCCGCCGTGGCAATAGCCTTGCGCCAAATCGGAAGCCTCTTGCTGACAATTCGAACCTCCTGACCAGCACGAAGCAGCGATCTCAATATGGCGTGGGCTGGCTGATAAGACCTCGACTTGCGCGGCCTCTGCGGCGCCGCCTCCAACCAGGACGGCAAGAACGAAAATAGCAATGCGCATGGAGTCACTCCCCGTGCAGGATTATATCTGCCAACGATCTTTTATCATCGCTTTCCGGCTCTGTGCCAATTACGGACCAGCGCTGCCCTAATTAATCGGCAGCCTTTTCGGCCTTTTCAGCGTTCTTGACGATATCACCAGGTACCAAAACGACGCCCTTGAGAATCTTCCGCCAGTCCGCCTTCCGGCGAAGTAGAAACTCAAGATCCATCGAGAAATGTTTGAATTCTTCCTTTTGCGCATCCTTCATGATTGCGCGAGCGGACGGGTTTTTTTCCAGAGATATCCGTTGCTCGTACCAGCCGATGGCTTCGGCTTCTTCCACAAGCGCAGTTATCATGCGCGCAAAGGTGCGCGTTTTCGGAGAAAGCTCATCGGCCGGCTCATGATACTGATCGGTAGCCACATAAATCTCCCAGTATCCGAAAATTATTAAACTCTAAGAGAAGCGCCGACGTTCAACCCGCCTTACGACGACCAGCCGAGCGCGCGGGCTTCTTTGCTTCTTCTTTCGCGGCCTTCTTGCCCGAAATTGAGAACAGCATTTCCTTCTGCCCCTCGATTCTCTTCTTGCCGCGCTTGGGGGGTTGCTTTGCGGCGGGGCGCTCCGCCTTCACGCTCTGGCGCAATGCATCCATGAGATTGATGACCTTGGTCGAAGCGCGCTCGTTCGGGGCTTCGATCTTCAAGCCCTTTGACTTCTTCTCGATGATCTCGCGCAGGGCGACTTCGTATTGGTCCTCAAATTTTTCCGGATCAAAATGGCCGGATTTCGTGCGGACGATGTGCTCCGCAAGCTGCATCATGTCCTTGCTGATTTTCACATCCTTGATTTCATCAAAGTATTCTTTTTCGTCGCGCACCTCGTAGGGATAACGCAGCAGCGTTCCCATGATGCCTTTGCCGCGTGGCTCAATGGCGATCACGTGCTCACGCGTCGAAAGTACAACGCGCCCGATAGCGACCATGTTCATCTTCTCGATGACATTGCGAATAACGACGAATGCCTCCTTTCCCACGTCGCCATCCGGGACGATGTAATAGGGACGCACATTGTAAAGCTCATCGATCTCGGATTTCGGAACGAATTCGTCGATCTCGATTGTCTTTTTGCTCTCAAGGGTAATTGACTCGAGTTCATCGTCGCTGATCTCGACGTATTGTCCCTTGTCGACCTGGTAGCCCTTGATGATATTGGATGCGTCAACCTCTTCGCCGGTATCCTCATCGACCTTGCGATAGCGGATGCGGTTTCCCGTCTCTTTATTGATTTGATTGAAACTGATCTTCTCGCGCTCGGTGGTCGCGGGGAAAAGCTGGATAGGGCAGGAGACTAGGGAGAGACGCAGAAAGCCTTTCCAGTACGCACGCGGGGCCATGACGAACTCCTACACGAGGGATTGGGCCCAACTCTATTCGTTTCGAGCTAGAGACGCATCGGCCAACTGTAGGCCTGTTCTTAGTACGTTCTATACAAAATTCTTGATTTGCGCTCGCGTCCCGAAACTTAGGCACGGTAAGATAAGCTGCCGATCAAGCAGCTTCGCCGAGCGGGGACCTCCGCAAAATTACTTCAGCTTCGTCGCGATGCTCGTGAACGTGGCGTTGAGCGAGGTGCCGACCATATTGACGGCGGTGATGATCACCACCGAGATGCCGGCGGCAATCAAGCCATATTCAATCGCCGTGGCGCCTGACTCGTCCCGCAGGAACGCAAAGAGTTTCGACATGCTTCGCCTCCACTGTTGTCGTTCGCGCAGGCTAGGAGTTGCTGCGTTAAAGAAGTTTTGGCGGAACGCGGAGAGTTGCGCCGAAGTGCGATTGCGCGCGCGGCGCGCCGTCTCATCGGGACAATTACGTACAGCGCCGCGGTACTGCGTTACGGAACCGGCTGTGCTCCTTCCCGCGTCCGGCGTCAGATCCTGGTGTTAGGGCGCGAGCGGTGAATTGAGCTTGCGCGCGGTGTCCACAAGCCAGTCGCGATAGAGCAGCAGCGGCGTGACTCCGGTGAGGCCACCGCAGCCTTCTTCGTCGCCCGGCGCGGTCGACCAGCTCACCACGCCGATTACCAGCGGGCCGTCACCATCAAAAACTGGCGCACCGGAATCGCCGGTGCAGCCGCCGAGCCCGGCGCGCAGATTGCGCGTCGCGGTGTCGTAGAGCCGGATCTGCAGTGAGCCCGGCTTGCCGGTGACGCTGAGTGTCGCCATGCGCGGCTGGCGGAGCCCGCGCGCGGTGCCGGCGACCGTGACGCCGAAACCGGCAATCGTGAGGGTTTCGCCTACCTCGACGCGGCGGGGGGCGGCCAAGGTGGCCGGCACGACAATGTCGGGCAGGGGGGTGGCAAGCTTGACGAGCGCGACATCGGCAGTGGCGCGGCTGGCGGTGTAGCTTGCGTAATCAAAGCGCGGGTGGCGCACGATGCTGCGCACGGGGATGGCCACGCCGGTCTGGTAGGCCTTCACCTGGTAGGCGACCGGCCGCACGACGCAATGCGCGGCAGTGAGCACCAGGTCAGGCGCCAGCGCGGTGCCGGTGCAAAGGTCGTCGCGCGCATCCACCAGCATCACGATGGGACGAGCCGCCCAGCCGTTGGCGGCCGGCGCATTGCCGGTAACAGCAAAAGAGGGCGTGCAGAGCATCAACCAAAAGATGACGGAAAAAACGCGAGGCATGCCAGCAGGATAGCACATAGGCGCATCAGTACCGGGTTGTCGGGATGTTTCAAAAGGGAATTTCACGGTTCGAATCCTGGCGCCCCAGCCATCCAGTCCGGCGACTAGAGATTTTCCGTACAATGTCGCGAAGAAGGCCGCCGTTAGCGGGCTTCTTGCGCCAGGCGGAGTGTCTCTGTCTTCCGAAATTTATGATTCATCTGCCCACCGTGCCGAAAATCTCCGCGCCTCGTCGCCATTATTCCCGTTTTCTGGAGAAAAGAGTCGGAGACGTGGTTCGATCGTACTGCGTGACCGGGCAAGCATTCACTGGCGAGTACAAAGGTTGCACTAGCCCTTGAACTGCCAGAGCCACTGACTTTTAACAGTAGGTCGAGGGTTCGAGTCCCTCCGCGCTCACCAATTTCTCCAGTCCGTGGGCGACTTCTTAACTCTCGGCGAAGATCGGCATGGTGCTTTTGCGCCGTTGATGGATGGCGTCATTGGGCCGACTCGCGCTGCTGCCAAAAAGCAACATGGGGCGCAAATGTGGCTCCGGCACCTTCGCAAAGTGTGGACCCGACATAAGACAATCTGTCCTATCCAAATTTTTTGGAGTAAAGGGATTGTGTAACCGTTTCGGTTACAAGGATACGAGAACGGCGTCCCTGAGTTTGGACCTCAAGAACGCCGTGTCAGCGATGGGCAACCTCTCCTTGTGGAAGGGAGAGGACGGAGACGACCGGGCAGCACGACGGACAGCTATCCCGATCTCATCTCCTGCCAGCCAGAGGCCCCGGAAAGAGGGGGACCGATGCTTCTCACGGCGAGTCGGTCTCCGTCTCTGGCAATCCCACTAATGACGCGCGGGTACGCCCGCGCCTAGATATTTCCACAATTGCGCACAGGCCTTCCCACAGAGAATGCGACCTGCTTGCGGGCTGTCGAATCAGCGAGGACATGCCTCAACCTGCTTACCCAATAATTGCGGCATAGCACGCGCGTTGTGGCGCAAACGCGTGCCACGCGCGGTTATCCCGCAATTCACAAGCTGTACTGATAGGTGGGAAAGGCCTGTTTCTTCTTGACTGTACTGGCCTAACAAATTGAAAATTAATCCGACAATCGCCATCTTAGGGGCATGAGCGAAGAACACGAACAATTTGATCCAGCCGACTATTCGGTCGTCGTGAAGCTGCGGGGGAATCCGCCTAGGCCTTGGCGGTGGGAGATCTACCGCGCCGGTCGTTGGGGGCCAATTCAATCCTCATCTGGCTTCTTTGAGAGCATGGCCGAGGCGAGCAAGGCAGGAAAGAATGCCCTCGCGCAGTTGCTGGCGAAGGCGAAGCACGCGGCTTAATTGCAGCGGGTGGCTTCAATAGCGCGCGTTGAAAAACTACACCAAAACGCGCACGAGGAGATTGTTCGCCATCGTCGGTTGCCCGGTGCGGTGCGCGTGCGACGTCCGCTTTGCCCTCGAAAGCAGACATGGACTGGCGGCGTTCGCATGCCCGCTAAGTGCCAATAGCGGACATACCGCTCTACTTTTGTGGCTCAGATCGCAGTATCGGCCCCGGAAGCCAGTTTGCTGTAATGATGCCTTTCGCCAGCGCGTAGTCGATATGCGGAGCGATCTCCTTTTCGAATGCATTGGCCAGTGTTCTGTATTCAGATTCGCAATGCTGCGCCCGTACACGGGGCAAATAGCCGTCATGGACAAAATCCGCAAACCGCACTGGATTAGAGCCGTAGGCCAAGCACAACAGATTATAGACACGCTCCTGCGGTAGTCCGTGATCGATCGCAAAGCCCGCCAAACGCACCTGCACTACCGGATTCCTCTTGTAATCCCGCAGATACTCGCTCCAGGCCCAAGCGGCGCCCACTATCAATGGTCGAGCCTCACTAAATTGCAGCATGATATAGGTCGCAAAATTATCAGCGGCATTCTCCTCATTTCCAAATATTGGCACTTTGAAAATGTCGAACGCTGCATGTCCAACCTCATGCAAAGTGATCCACAGTACCTGTCCTATTTTTGCATCGTCCGGCCGAATTTCCGCAACGTTCGTTTCGCTCGGCAAGTCTTCCCGTAGGTGTTTCAAAAGCTCGTAACAGATCGTTACGGTTGGCCGGGATTCTTCCCTCCGGTACCAGGAGTCGACCTTACCGCACTCCGCCGTTTTGACCGTCAGCTCCTCGGGCAACCGCAATGGACTTAGTATCTTCTGGATTCTTTCAAGCGCGCGGACGATCTTCAGGGTTTCGTAGACATCCTGAAGTTCGAGATTTTGGGGTTTGACATATTCGATCGCAACTTGATTTGGTTGATCGCCCCGAATAACGGATCGTTGCGATTGTGCGTGTGCAGAATTAGCCGCGATCACACCAATCGCTGCAATGATTTGGATAAAGCGGACCATTTCGCTTCTCATTGATCAGGCGCGGGCAAGCGCAGAAACTTCGATTGAAATTGTCGGCTGCCATTCCGAAATCGGCTTGATCCGAAACCACGCAACGTACAGCGCTGGGAGAAATATGAGGGTCAGCAGCGTTGCGACTACGAGCCCGCCCATCACCGCGTAAGCCATCGGTCCCCAGAACACGGTAGGCGCGATTGGAATCATTCCCAGAATGGCAGCGGCAGCGGTCAGCAGAATCGGGCGCAACCGATGCTGCGTGGCTACGATCACCGCGTTCCATGGGTGCTGACCCGCGGCAATTTCGGTATCGATCTGGTTGATGAGGATCACCGAGTTGCGGATCACCATGCCGATCAGCGAGACGACCCCGAGGATCGCCACGAATCCCATGGGCGCTCCCGCAATAAGCAGCGCGGCGGCAACACCGATGAGAGCCAGCGGTGCGGTGGCAAGCACAAGAAATAGCCGCTGAAAACTCTGCAGCTGTACCATGAGGATCGTGATCATGATCAGGATCATGAGCGGAAAGACAGCAAAAATGCTGCTCTGCGCTTTGGCGCTTTCCTCCACCGTGCCACCTGCAACCACGTCGTAACCAGCCGGCAGTTGCGATTTAAATGCCGCAATCTCGGAAGTGAGGTCTTTGACAACAGTCGCTGCTTCAAGCCCAGGCGCCGTGTCGGCTTGCACCGTGATTGTTGGTAGACGATGGCGGCGCCACACCAACGGCGGTTCAATCCCGTAGGAGAGTTTAGCGACCTGCTCAAGCGGCACTGCCCGGCCGCCCTGCACGTTGATCATGAGGCTACGCAGGGTCTCCAACTTAGCGCGTTCCTCAGGAATGGCGCGGGCCACGATATCGATCAAATAGATGCCATCGCGCACCTGGGTGACAGTAGTGCCGGATAAGATGGCATTAATGGTCTGACTCAATGCTTGGGAACTGATGCCCAGCGCCCGAGCCCGGTCTTGATCCACCTCAACGCGGACGACCTTGGACGGCTCGTTCCAGTCAAAATTGATATTTCGCGCATTTGGGGTCTTGCCGAGCAATGAGGCGAAGTTCTGCGCGATCTCACGGACCTTCATGGGTTCGGGGCCGCTGATGCGGAACTTGAGCGGCCAGCCGACCGGCGGTCCAAGCTCCAAGGGGCTCACGCGCGGCTGCACCTGCTCGAATTCGGGGCGTTGCAATGCGGCGAGGATGCGCGCTTGCACCGCCGGGCGAACCTTGAATCCTTTCGTGACTATGACGCCTTGCGCGAAGAAGTCATTCGCGAGTTGCTGATCCAGCGGCAAATAGAAACGGATTGCGCCGCTGCCGATGTAGAAGGACCAGTGTTCAATGTCGGGGTCGCCCTTCAGAATTTTCTCGAGGTCATCAACCACTTTGCGCGTTGTATTGATCGAGGACCCTTGCGGCAGAGTTAGGTCAACAAGCAATTCCGGACGGTCTGAGCTCGGGAAGAACTGCTGCTGCACAAAGTGCATTCCAACGAGAGCGGCAACAAAAAGCGCAGCCGTGGTGCCGATTACCCAGTACTTCAGATGTAGCACTCGATCGAGCGCGGCATGGAATGCACGGGCAAAGCGCGAGGGCTCGTGCCCGTGACGTTGCATCTTGTTAGGCAGGATGAAAACACCTGTTAGCGGAGTAAATAGCACCGCAACGAACCACGACGCGGTCAATGCAATGCCGACAACCGCGAACAGCGTGTAGCAATACTCGCCGGCGCTGCTTGCCGCGAAGCCTACGGGTACGAAACCTACGATGGTAACTAGCGTACCGGTCAGCATCGGGAATGCGGTAGAGGTATAAGCAAATGTTGCGGCGGTAACCTTGTCGCAGCCTTCTTCAAGCTTCTTGATCATCATCTCCACAGCGATCATCGCGTCATCGACCAGGAGCCCAAGCCCGATGATGAGTGCGCCGAGCGAGATACGCTGCAGGCTAACCCCGGCAAGCTTCATGGCGACGAAGGTGATGGCGAGGACCAGCGGAATCGCAATCGCGACGACGATGCCGGGACGCCAGCCGAGCGAAAGGAAACTTACGGCCAAGACAATGGCGACGGCTTCGATCAAAGTCTTGAGGAACTCGCCAACAGCGTCTTCAACGACCTCCGGCTGGTTGGCCACCAGATGGGAGTCGATGCCGGCCGGCAGGTCGGCTGTTACCTTGGCGAGGTGCTCTTTGAGATGCTCACCGAATGCCAGGACGTCGGCGTTCTTTCGCATGGAGATGGCGAGGCCGACCGCGTCGCGGCCGTTGTAGCGGAATATCGGCTGCTGTGGGTCGGCGTAGCCTCGTTGCACCTTGGCGATGTCACTCAGCCGAAAAAACCGGCCGTTGAAACGGAAGTTGATGGCCTTAAGGCTCTCTTCAGATGTGAACTGGCCGGAGACACGAATTGCGATCTTCTCTGCATCTGAGTCCACGATTCCACTCGGCTGGATCGCATTTTGCGCCTGCAAAGTCTGTATGAGCTCGGAAATGTCGAGTCCCATGGCAGCGAGTTGCTGGGTCGAGAACTCCAGATAAATCTTCTCGTCCTGGGTGCCGACCAGGTCGATCTTCGCAACGTCGGGAACGCTGAGCAGGTCGGCGCGCACGCGCTCGCCATAGTCGCGCAGCTCGCGGTGGGAGAAGCCATCCGAAGTTAGGGCAAAAATCAGGGCATAGGTATCGCCAAACTCGTCATTGAAGAAGGGACCCTGCACGCCTTGTGGCAAGGTTTGCTTGATGTCGCCGACCTTTTTGCGCACCTGGTACCAGAGATCGGGTACCTGCGAAGCAGGGGTGGAGTCCTTCAGGTAGACGAAGACCACCGATTCGCCGGGCTTCGTGTAACTCTTTTGATAATCAATGTTCGGCAGCTCCTCGAGCTTCTTCTCGATCCGGTCCGTGACCTGTTGCATGGTCTCGAGCGTGGTGGCGCCGGGCCACAGCGTCTTCACCACCATCGTCTTGATGGTGAAAGGCGGGTCCTCGTCACGCCCGAGCCGGTGATATTCGAAGATTCCAGCGAGCGCGACGACCAGCATAAGGTAAATGACAAAGCTCTTGTGCTCGAGTGCCCAGCGGGAGAGGTTGAAGGTCTTCATTGGCTGTCGCTCCTATTAAGCGGGGCTTCGGCAAGCCGGACCTTCTGGCCGACCGTCAGGGTATTCACCCCTGCGGTAACGATGACGTCCCCTTTGGCTAGGCCGCTGGCGACGACGACGGTGTTTGCCTCATAGCGCGCGACCGTGATGGACCTCAGAATGAGACTGCTCGATTGCTGATCGAGCACCCAGACAGCCGGCGAACCGTTCTTTTCAAAAATAGCAGAGAGGGGAAGCGCGACCGCGAGAGCGGCCTCCGCTTTCAGACGTCCGCCGATGCTCATGCCGAAGCGGAGTTGCGGTGGCGGGTTGTTCAATGTGACTTTGACCGTGTAGGTGCGTGTCACCGGGTCGGCCACAGGGGAAATCTCCCGCACCACTCCCTCAATCGTCAGGTCTGGGTTAGACAGCGGCCAAACGATGACCTCGCGCTGCGTCTTACTGATATCAGTGAACGCTGTCTCAGCGATATTGAAGACACCATCTTTGTCATCCGGTCGTGCCAGCTTCACTACCATTTGCCCGGCATTCACATTCTGACCTGCTTCCGCACCGACGGCGGTAATTACGCCATCGAAATCGGCCTTGAGGGTGGTGTAATTGAGCTGATCGTGAGTGAGGTCGAGATTGGCTTTGGCAGCTTTGAGCCGCGCCTCGGTGGCCTGCAGATTCTGCAGCGCGGTGTCGTAAGTGGCCTTCGGTGTCCAGCCATCCTTCAAAAGCTTGGCTTGGCGGGCCTCCGTTCCCTGCGCATTCACGAGCGCCGCCTCGGCGGAACTGACCTCAGCTTCCGCTGAACGCAGGCGGTTCTGATAGTCCTGGGTGTCGAGCGTAGCCAGCGTGTCGCCTTGCTTGACCCAAGCTCCGACGTCCACGAGCCGGGTGAGCACCTTGCCGGCGACGCGGAACGACAGATCGCTCTCGTATCGCGGCTTAACTTCGCCGATCGCCCGGCGGTCTTCATTTATACGTTTGGTATCGACGACGAGCGTGCGGACCAGCCGGAGTGCCGCCGGCGTATCATCTGGCTTGCAACCGGCAAGCACCACCAGAAGGGCGAGAAGAAGGATGCAGGGCCGCATGTTTCGAACTCCAAAACCGCAGTGAATGTTGACGCTGCCAACTTCACTAGGAGTAAAAGTTGACGGTGTCCACATTGTTGCGCAGATGGCTGTCATGCAAAATGTTGACATCGCCAACTTTGACGACTAAATGTGGGGAAACACAGGGGTTTTCGAGATGCCGAAGCCAAAGTCTCACGAGCGGCAGTACCACCACGGCGACCTGCGCCGTGCTATCGTCACGTCTGCTTTGGACCTTCTGCGTGAAACGCGGAGCCTCGACTTTTCGCTACGCGAACTCGCCCGACGCGCCGGTGTCAGCCACAACGCGCCTTACAAGCACTTTGCAGACAAGCGTGAGCTACTGACGGCTGTCTCAGGCGCGGGGTTCGAGACGTTGACGAAGCGCATGGCCAGTGAAATGGCGAGACTCAGCGATCCTCGCGAGCAGTTGTTCGCGATGTTACGCGCTTACATTGATCAGGGCGTTGGGAATCCGGCGCTCTACACGCTAATGTTCGGAGGATATCTGGGCAGTCCAGATCATAGTCGCCCCGCGATCGAACTGGCCGAAGCCGAGAAGGCCAAGGGGCTGCTCGCGGGCGTTATATCTGCGGGCGCGTTGGGACACGCCATCCCGCACACCCCGCGGAACGAACCGAAGATTGCCGGCGCCATTCTGGCGTGCTGGTCCCTCGTGCATGGACTGACTCTCCTGCTAGTCGATGGACTTGTTGGGCCGAATAAAAAGGCTGGCGCGTTGGGCGACAGTCTCATCAAGGGCATGCTTGACGGATTATCCACCAGATTGCCGACTTTGCCGCCAGGCACCTGGGTCGGTCCGCAGGCTCCCTAGTGATTGCTGGACCCGACGGTCCTTTTTTTTGACCTGTGATGTCCGCTTTGGGTCAATAGCGGACATGAAGGCCCTTCAGAGTTATGTCCGCTCTGCCGCCGAAAGCGGACACAGGCCGACCGTGCATCAGTTGTTGCGATAGTGTTGCGACGGGACCCCGCAAATCCATTTCCTGAGGGGAAACATGCGGAGAAATAAGAAAAATTTTTTTATCTTGACAGGCGCATCCAGCCTTTGCGCCAATATTCCATAATGGGCGTTATGCGCTGATCGCCCGAAATTGCCGACCGGAAGCGTGCTCCGAGATTACGGATTTTGCACCGTTGACGGATGGGTTTGCTCCCAGAGTTCGCTAGCGGTGTCGAGCGCTTTGATTTTCATTCGCTCCCACCACGCGACCTCATTGCCAGCTTGATGAAGCTCACGATGGTGGCCGCGGCAAAGGGGGACTGTAAATTCATCGCTGACCTTGAGCCCAATCGCCCGCGGCTGCGCAAAGCGCAGATGATGAGGATCTGACGGCTGCCGCCCGCAGATCAAACAGGCTTGTGAGGCGACGAATTTCAGATGGGCCTTGTCGCGTAGACGCTTAGGTTCGCCGATGGTGAGCTGGCTCTTGTCGATTGTTTTCGGAGCGGGGGAGGATACTGCGGGCGACGACGATGGTGCTGCCTGGGCACTCGCCGCTGAATCGTCCGGATCACGTCGAAGGAGCGTGTTCATCGAGCTCCCGTGTCGCCGTCCGTAATAATGCGACGGTCGCGGAATCGGCGTTGTATTGTCGGGGTGCAGACCAGGAGGTGGCTGGATCGGTGGACTTGAGGTGGCCGGCTCAACAGCTCCCGAGCTTTGCACGGACGGGGCCTTGTCCTTCCGATAAAGCTCAAGTCCGAATGGTTTGCCAAAAGTTGCAAGTGCGCGTTTGGTGGCATCGGTTTCCGCTGCTTTGAGCGCGATATCATGGACTTCCCCCGGGGCTGGGCCACGGCCTTCGCCGGTGCCGTGGCCTTCGCGGAAGATCGTGGCGCCACGGGCGCGCACCGTAATGCGCACTTTGGCGATGTACACCGCGAGATAGCTCCCGCGGGTTTCCCGGGCGAGGGTGCAGCGAGTTTCCACCGTCTCCCGGCTCCAGCCATCAAATCCAAAGATTCGATTGGCTTCCGAGATTGCATACCAGCCCTCAATATAGGAGAGCTCGCGGCCATTGGCCTGACGCGTCCGCACGTGCTGCGGATTTAAATTGCGGCGCAACGTTTGCGTTTGTTTTGCTGTGAACCCCATCACCGTGTCCTCACGCTTAGAACCGGTTCTGGATTGGAAAGCGCGACGCCCTTGATTTCAGTGCCGGCCTTTAGCTCGTACAGTAACCCGTGGCGGTTTAGTCGCGGTGCGCTCGGTTGCCAATAAATGCTCGGTACAGCTGCTTCATCCAGGACGAGGAGGGCCGGCATGCCAGGTCGGATCGAGACCGTAAAATCAGGTGCGATGATCTTCTTTAGATCGAGCTCGACCATCACGTCTTTGGCAATTTGCCGGCGCTTTGAGGCCCGATCCTGCAGGCGATCAAGGCGCCCCTGCATATCGGTAATCCGGCACTTTAGTCCTGTGGCGAGGGCTTCGTCGGCGAGCGCCGAGCGGATGATGGCTGTGACGATCTCATGCAGGTCGGTGAGGCCCTCGACGGTATCGGCCAAGGTTTGCTCGTCGATCTGCGGGTCGTCAGCTTTGATGCGATCGCGGAGGATGCGATAGGAGATGGCGGCGAACTCGAGACTCATGGCAAACTCCACACTGCTAATGAACCGATGGCCGAATAATCGGGCGCTGAATCGCGTTCGATACCTTTAGTATCTATTAGGAACGTCGAACTGTGTCAATACTAAAAGTATCGATCAGGCAACTTAAAGCTGCACGAGCACTTATTGGATGGTCTCAGGAAGAGTTGGCTTTAACTGCTGATGTCTCCCTTCCGACAATAAAGCGACTAGAGGCCGGGGAGGGCTGGCTCGGGGGTCGGCAAATAACAGCATTAAAGATCCGAACCGCGCTCGAAAAAGCGGGCATCGAATTCATCGAGGAGAACGGCGGCGGTGCTGGCGTCCGGTATCGGAAAGTATCCAAAGGCCGGAAAAAAAGGTGATCGTGTTTCAAATGGTATGTGCGCTAGGTCCACCATCCGGGTACTCTAGTGCCCGTGGCTTTTTCCCAAATTCGCGCTAAAGTTTCTTTTTCCTTTTGATTCAGCTCGGCGGACTGCAAAATTCGTATCAGTTCTCTTTGCGCCAGGTCCTTAGGTGGGTGTTTCTCCTCATGACGCAGTATGGCCGCGAAGAGCCCCACAGCTAACCGAGGATTGTCTCGGAGGAGCGACATGAAATAGCCGACGGCGCCGCCTTCGCCTTTACCATCGCTACCCATTTGCTCGGCGGCGGCCATGAATAGGTGGGGAAACGATTGCGACTTCTTATTGCGGACACCCTTCTTACGGCCCCCGAGTTTTTTGTGGCCCTTTTTAAAGGGCTTAAGCGTTTCTAAATTGGCCATTGACGTGCATCCGGAGGAAAGAGCGCAAAATGAAAAATTATCACACTATTTTCACACTACTTTATTCCCGCGATTACCATGGAACGCATAGAAAATTTTTCGTGATTTCCTGTTAGGAATAAAGTCTTATATAGGAGTTCGTTTTGGCTAAACGAACCCAAATTGTAATGCATCAAAATAGTTGGCGGTTTGCTGTTTGCTTGCAGTCTTCCACGCGATGTGAGTGTCACGGAGAAATTTGTTTATGGACGTCCTTGAAGCCGTTGCCTCGCGTTACTCCTGCCGGGCGTTTCTGCCGACACCTGTGCCCGAAAAAATCGTTCGCGACATTGTTGAGCGGGCGGCACGCGCGCCTTCGGCCGGAAATATGCAGCCCTGGCGGGTGTATGCCATTGCGGGCCGCCGCGTCGAGGAATTGAAAGCGCTCCTGGCTCCGCGCATGGCGACCGATCTGCCGAAAGGCGAGGGCACCGACTATACGATCTACCCGGAGCCGTTGAGCGAGCCTTATCGGACTCGTCGCTTCACGGTTGGCGATTTGCTCTATCAGTCGATCGGTGTTCCGCGAGAAGACAAGCCCTCGCGATACAAGCAGTATTCCCGCAACTACCAGTTTTTCGGCGCGCCGGTCGCCTTGTTTTTTGCCCGTGAAAAAGCCCACGGACCTGCACAATGGGCCGACATCGGCGGTTATCTTCAAACTGTTGCGCTGCTGGCGCGCGGCTTCGGGCTGCATACCTGTCCGCAGCAGGCGTGGGTTTCATTCAACCGGACTGTGCGTGTTTTTTTGAACCTTCCCGACAATTTGATGATCTATTCGGGCATGGCCGTCGGTTACGAAGATGCGGCGGCCCCCATCAATTCCTGGCGCTCCCCGCGCGAGCCGCTCGACCGCTATGCAACGTTCGAAGGCTTCGAAAGCTAGCGGAAACAGGCTTTTAGGCCTCCTCCGTTCAGGTGGCGTTCACCGGTACGCCGTTAACACCCTCCCTATGCCGGTTCCCCGTCTTGTCGTTGTCGTCCCTTTGCTTGTTGTCCTTGGCGCGCCAGCCTTGGCTGCCGACGCCCCCCAACGCGATTCCTGCCTCACCAAGGCCGAACAGCGCGCCGCGGTCGGTGCCAACCAGGCGATTTCCCTGGCGCAAGCCATCAAATCGCTGCGAGAACACCGCAAGCATTCCGAACTGGTCCGCGCCCAACTTTGCCGCCGCGACGACAAACTCGTGTATGTGCTGACTCTGCTCGGCCGCAGTGGCAAAGTGGTCAACGCGACTGTTGACGCCGTGAATGGCGAGTTTCATGCCGGCCGCTAAGCGGAGAACAAGACTTTGCGCCTCCTCGTGATCGAGGACGACCCCGATCTCAACCGCCAACTCGCCACAGCGCTGACCGACGCAGGCTACGTCGTCGATCGCGCTTTTGATGGCGAGGAGGGTCACTATCTCGGAGAGTCCGAACCTTACGACGCCGTTATTCTCGACATCGGCTTGCCGAAAATGGACGGCATCTCGGTGCTGGAAGCCTGGCGCCGTACGGGCCGTGCCATGCCGGTGCTCATGCTGACGGCGCGCGATCGGTGGAGCGACAAGGTGCAAGGCTTCGATGCTGGTGCCGACGACTATGTCGCCAAGCCCTTCCATCTGGAGGAAGTGCTCGCGCGCGTGCGCGCACTTCTGCGCCGTTCCGCCGGCCATGCCAAAAGTGAATTCAACTGCGGGCCCGTCCGGCTCGACACGCGGACCGGCCGCGTGTCGGTCAATGGCAATCCGGTCAAGCTCACGAGCCATGAATACCGGTTGCTCGCCTATCTGATGCACCATGGCGGACGCGTGGTTTCGCGCACCGAGCTGGTCGAGCATCTCTACGACCAGGATTTCGATCGCGACTCAAATACTATTGAAGTGTTCGTCGGCCGCATTCGTAAGAAACTTGGGGTCGATATTATCCAGACCGTCCGCGGTCTCGGATATCTGCTGACGCCGCCTGACGCGCGTTGAGCCGATGCGCGCCAACTCCCTCGCGCTGCGTCTTTTTCTTTCCGCGACCGCCTGGGCGGTCGTCATTCTCCTGATTACGGGCGTCGTCCTGTCCTCGCTCTACCGGCAGGCGGTCGAACGGGCATTTGATCGCCGTCTGGGCGTTTATCTGCGCACCCTCGTCGCCGACGTTGCCTCGCCGGAAGAGACGGGTGACAAATTCCCCCAATCGCTCGGCGAGCCGCTTTTCGAATTGCCGCTGTCCGGCTGGTATTGGCAAGTCAGCCGGCTCGATCCCGGCAAGACCGAAGTGCGTTCATCGCGCTCGCTTTGGGACGGTGGCTTGCCGCATTTGCAGGATTCCGGAATTGCCGCGGGCCAGGACGGCTCGCGCGAGGGCTATGTGGCCGGCCCCGAGGATCAGCGCCTCCGCCTGGTCGAGCGCAATATTGATTTGGGCGACGACGGCCACTACCTGGTCGCGGTTGCAGGCGACGCCGCCGAGATTTCGGAAGAGACGCGTTCTTTCGACCAGGCCCTTATCATCACATTTTCCATACTCGCGGCCGTGCTGTTGTTGACGACGACATTTCAGGTGCGATTCGGATTGGCACCGCTCAAGCGGATCACCGGCAGCCTTGCGGCCATCCGCTCCGGCAGTGCCGAGCGCCTGGCTGGAAAATTCCCCGAAGAAATTGCTCCGCTCGCGCGTGAAACGAATGCCTTGATCGAGGCCAACAAGGAAATCGTCGAGCGCGCCCGCACGCATGTCGGCAATCTTGCGCATGCACTGAAGACGCCGCTGTCGGTCATGGTGAACGAAGCCACGGCGCGGAGCGGCGACCCGTTCGCGCAGAAGGTGCTTGAACAGGCCGACATCATGCGTGACCAGGTGGCGCGCCATCTCGAGCGTGCGCGTCTTGCCGCCCGCCTGACAGTCGTTGGTTCGGTCACGATGGTTGCGCCGGTGGTGACCGCGCTCGCGCGTACGATGGAAAAGATCCATCATGACAAAAGACTTGCCATCGAGGTGCATGCCGACGAGCAGGCGCAATTCCACGGCGAACGCCCCGATCTCGAGGAGATGATCGGCAATCTTGTCGACAATGCTTGCAAGTGGGCATCGTCGCGCGTGGCAATCGAGGTTGTCCGCGAACGGCCCGATCCGCTGAGCGAGCGCCACGTCGTCCGCATTGTTGTCGACGATGATGGCCGCGGCTTGTCGCCCTCGGAGCGGGAACAGGTTTCAAAACGCGGGCAGCGCCTGGATGAGACAAAGCCGGGCTCGGGCCTGGGTCTGTCGATTGTTGTCGAACTGGCCGCGCTCTATGGAGGCGGCCTGACACTCGGCACCGCGCCGCTCGGTGGCCTACGCGCGGAACTGGTCTTGCCGGCGGTTTAACCTGCGCCCGTCGTTTGAACGGCCAGCCTGAGTTTTGCCCAAATCCTCCAGTCCCGATAGACTAACCGTCCTGCCGCAGGGTGGGGTCGCTTTTATTCCGGGGGTCGAAATGTCCGCGTCAAAATTCGTTGCTATTGCGGTCGCCAGTGTGACGCTTGCTGCCTGCGCCGGGAGCCCGGATGGACTGGGGCCGGGACCGAAAGAAAACACCGGGACCTTGGTGGGTGCCGGCACCGGCGCGCTGCTCGGTGCAGCAGTGGCGGGTGGCGGAACCGGCAATCGCGTGGCTGGCGCTGCGATCGGCGGTGTGCTCGGCGGTCTGATTGGAAATCGTATCGGCGCTTCGCTCGACGATGAAGATAAAGAGCGTGCATACGCCGCGCAAATGGATGCACTCGAACGCGGACAATCAGGAGCGCCGGTGTCGTGGCGTAATCCCGATTCAGGTCGATATGGGACGATTGTCCCCGGGCCGGCCTATCAGCAGGCAGGCCGAAACTGCCGCTCCTTTACCCACACCATTTATATCGATGGCCAGCCGCAGACCGCCCGCGGCACGGCCTGCCGCAATCCAGACGGCACCTGGACAGCAATCGGCTGAACGCAGCCCTTTCGGCCGGTCGTTGCGAAACCAGCTTCATTTTGTGCCGCTTTCGGCGATCGGCAGGGATAGGCTCGCGGCCTGAGGGTTTTCCGCCTGGTCCCGCGTCCCGCTGCAAAAGCGCGGTTTTTTGTGGACAAATGCTTTAGGTTTAAAAATTATAGGGTTATAATAATATGGCTGCTGCCCCTCACAGGGATCGGATCGGCTCATGCGTGCGGTGTGTCTCGGCGGTGGACCCGGCGGCCTCTACTTCGCGATTTCGCTGAAACGGCGGGATCCCGGGCACGAGGTTGTCGTCATCGAGCGTAACCGGCCAAACGACACTTTTGGCTGGGGCGTGGTGTTGTCCGACGAGACGCTTGCCAATCTCCAGGCCAATGACCCGGAAAGCGCCGCGCGCATTCGCGAGTCATTTGTCTACTGGAACGATATCGAGGTGCATTATCGCGGCAAGGCCGTGCGTTCGGGCGGTCATGGTTTTTCCGGCATTGGCCGCCAACGATTGCTCAACATCCTCCAGGAGCGCGCGCTTTCGCTCGGGGTCAAAATCGAATTCGAGACAGAGGCCAAGGATGTCTCCGCTTACGCCGGCTACGATCTCATCCTTGGCTCCGACGGCGTGAACTCGCGGGTTCGTGCTGCCCACGCAGATGTGTTCAGGCCCGACATCGATGTGCGCGCCTGTAAATATATCTGGCTTGGCACGCACCAGACTTTCAACGACGCCTTCACCTTCATCTTCGAGCAGACCGAGCACGGCTGGATCTGGGCGCACGCCTACCAGTTCGACGCAGATACAGCGACCTTTATTGTCGAGTGCTCGGAGGAGACATGGCGCCGCGCCGGATTTGACCGGATGACGACCGAGGAAACGAGCGCGGCCTGCGAGAAAATATTCGCTCGCAATCTCGGGCGCCATAAATTGATGTCGAATGCGCGCCATCTGCGCGGCTCGGCCTGGCTCAACTTTAACCGCGTCCTGTGCGAGCGCTGGAGCCATGAGAACATCGTGCTGCTCGGCGATGCTGCCGCCACCGCGCATTTCTCCGTCGGCTCCGGCTCGAAACTTGCGCTCGAGAGCGCCATTACCTTGGCCGAATTTCTCCACAGCGAGCCGACCATGGCGGACGCCTTCCGCCGCTATGAGGACGAGCGGAGGCTCGAGGTCTTGCGGCTGCAAAGTGCGGCGCGCAATTCAACAGAGTGGTTTGAGAACGTGGAGCGGTATCTCAACCTCGACCCGGTCCAGTTCAATTACTCATTGCTGACGCGCTCGCAGCGCATCAGCCACGAAAACCTGCGCGCGCGCGACAGGGCCTGGCTCGGCAATGCCGAGCGCTGGTTCGAGCACCAGGCGACCGGTCGTGAGCCGCAGGTGAGCCGAGCGCCGATGTTCGTGCCATTGCGCGTGCGCGGCATCGAGTTGAAGAATCGCGTCGTGGTGTCGCCAATGGCGCAGTACCGCGCGGTCAACGGCACGCCGACCGATTGGCACCTCGTCCATTACGCCGAACGCGCCAAAGGCGGGGCAGGGTTGGTCTTTACCGAGATGACGTGCGTATCGCCGGAAGGCCGCATTACGCCCGGCTGCACCGGGCTATATCGTCCCGAGCATGAAGCTGCGTGGAAGCGGATCGTCGATTTTGTCCATGCCGAGACGGATGCCAAGATCGCCATCCAGCTTGGGCATTCGGGCGCGAAAGGCTCAACCCAGCTCGGTTGGGAGACAATGGATGCGCCGCTGACGTCCGGCAATTGGACATTGTTGGCTCCGTCTGCCGTGCCATGGAGCGAACAGAACCAGACGCCGCGGGAAATGACGCGCTCCGACATGGACAATATCCGCGACGAGTTCGTGCGCGCGGCGCAGTCGGCGCAACGTATCGGTTTTGACTGGCTCGAGCTGCATTATGCCCACGGTTACTTGATGTCGGCCTTCATCACGCCGCTCACCAACATGCGCGGCGACGCGTATGGCGGCAGCCTTGAGAACCGCATGCGGTTTCCGCTCGAGGTATTTCGCGCGGTACGCGCGGTTTGGCCGGACGAGAAACCGATTTCGGTACGCATCTCGGCCAATGATTGGGTGCCGAACGGTATTGCGCCGCAGGATGCCGTCGAGGTTGCGCGCATTCTCACCGATGCCGGGGTCGACATGATTGATGTGTCGGCCGGGCAGACGACAAAGCAGGCAAAGCCGGTCTATGGGCGGATGTTTCAGACACCGTTCTCCGACCGTATCCGCAACGAGGCCGGTATTGCGACGATCGCGGTCGGCAACATCTACGATGCCGACCATGTCAATTCGATCCTGATGGCCGGCCGGGCCGATCTTGTGTGCCTGGCGCGGCCTCATCTCGCCAATCCGTACTGGACCCTGCACGCCGCGGCCGATCTTGGATACGAAGGTTCAACCTGGCCGAAACCCTATTGGCCCGGCCGCGATCAATTGCATCGATTGAAATCCAGGCCTGACGTCATGACGGGGAAGGTGTGATGGGTGCGCTTGACGGCCTGCACGCATTGGTCACCGGGGGCGGCAGCGGCATTGGTGCGGCGATCGCGCGGGCTCTCGCGCAGCAGGGCGCGGCCGTTTCGCTGGTCGGGCGACGCAAGGCACCGCTCGACGAGACTGCAAAGGATCTTCCGAAAGCCACGGCGATCGTTGCCGATGTCACGAATGCCGCAGATTGCGCGGCGATGGTGGAAGCGGCGCATGCCGCACATGGTCCGATTGATATCGTTATCGCCAATGCCGGCTCAGCTGAGAGTGCGCCAGCCCAGAAAATCTCGTCCGAGCATTGGCATCGCATGATCGGCGTCAACCTGACCGGCGCGTTTTTTACCGTGCAAGCCGCGCTCGGCGATGTCACGCGTAAGGGCGACGGGATGCGTCGCGTCGTGTTCACCGCGTCGACCGCGGGGTTGAAGGGCTATCCCTATACGGCCGCTTATTGCGCCGCCAAGCACGGGGTCGTGGGGCTTGCGCGCGCGTTGGCCGCCGAACTCAAGCCGTCCGGTGTCACGGTCAATGCGGTGTGTCCTGGCTTTACCGATACCCCACTTTTCGAGACTGCGGCGGTTGAAATTGCAAGCAAGACCGGCCGCACCATACCCGAGGCGCGTGCGGCACTCGCCAAGGATAATGCCGATGGCCGGTTGATCTCACCGGAAGAAGTTGCCGACAAAGTGCTGTGGCTGTGCTCACCCGCGGCGGCCGCGACCAGCGGCGAGGCCATTGTCGTTGACGGGAGATCACGATGACAATCTCCGTCAAGGCGAAACCGCGTCAAGCGGCTCAGTCCCTGAGCAAGCAGCGGCTTCGGCTGTGGATTCGTATTTTGCGTACCGCGCGTGCGATCGAGGCCGAGGTCCGCGAACGGTTGCGCGTCGAATTTAGCGTGACCCTGCCGCAGTTCGATGTGATGGCAGCGCTTGAGAGAAAGCCCGATGGAATGACAATGACTGAATTGTCGCGCTTCCTGATGGTGTCGAACGGCAATGTCACCGGCATCATCGACCGGCTGGTGTCCGACAGGCTGGTCACGCGCCAGGCACCGGTGGACGACCGTCGCGCCATCATCGTGCGCCTGACGCCACACGGCCTGAAAGAGTTCACCGCAATGGCCAAGGCGCATCAGGCATGGGTCGATGGCTTGCTGTCGGAATTCGACGCGACGGAGGCGGACACGTTGATCCGCCATCTCGATGGATTGTCCGGTCGCATTCGTCATGGAGGAGTGCGCGCATGAACATGAGCGATTTCAAGCCGAAGTATTTTAACTGGTCGGCGAAGAATGGCGTTGCAACGCTCACGCTCGAGGGCGCCGAGCGGAAGAACCCGATGACCTTCGACAGCTACGCAGAACTCGGACAGACCTTCCGTGCGCTGTCGCAAACAGCCGATATCAAGGCCATTGTATTCGGTTCGAACGGCGGCAATTTCTGCTCCGGCGGCGATGTCCACGACATCATCGGGCCGTTGTTGAAACGCGACATGAAGGGGCTTCTCGAATTTACCCGCATGACCGGCGAGCTCGTGAAAGCGATGCGCGCCTGCCCGCAGCCCATTGTCGGTGCAATTGACGGCGTCTGCGTTGGTGCGGGCGCCATGATCGCGCTGTTCTGCGATATCCGCCTCGGCACACCGCAGGCGAAAACGGCTTTCTTGTTTACCCGTGTCGGGCTTGCCGGCTGCGACATGGGCGCCTGCGCCCTGCTGCCGCGCGTCATCGGTCACGGCCGCGCGTCCGAGCTGCTCTATACCGGGCGCGTCATGACGGCGGAGGAGGGCGAACGCTGGGGCTTCTTCAATCGTATCGTGGGCGCCGAGAAACTTGAAATCGAGGCGATGGCGCTGGCGCAGCAGCTCGCCGATGGCCCGACCTTCGCGCATAAAATGACGAAGGCGATGTTACATCATGAATTCGCGATGCCACTCGACGCCGCGATCGAGGCGGAGGCGCTCGCACAGGCGGTCTGCATGCAGACGCAGGACTTTCGCCGTGCCTACGAGGCCTTCGTGGCCAAACAGAAACCACAGTTTGCCGGAAATTGAACGATGCTCGATCGCAGCTTTCTGCATTGGCCGTTTTTCGAGGAACGCCACCGCGCACTGGCCGCGGAGTTGGAGCCCTGGGCCGCTCGGCATTGCGAGCACGTCGATCACCACGACGTTGATGCCACTTGCCGCGGATTCGTGCAAAAGCTCGGGCGCGACGGCTGGCTGAAACACACCGCGCCCGGCGATGATCCGTCGGAAAAGATCGATGTCCGCACCCTGGCGTTGATCCGCGAAACGCTGGCGCGTCATTCCGGTCTCGCCGATTTTTCTTTCGCGATGCAGGGTTTGGGCGCCGGTCCGATCTCATTGTTCGGAACCGCGGCCCAAAAACGCCAATGGCTGCCGAAAACCCGCAGCGGCGCCGCAATCGCGGCATTTGCGCTGTCCGAGGCGGCTTCCGGCTCCGATGTTGCGAATATTGCAACCACGGCACGCCGAAACAGCGACGGCTACGTTCTCAATGGCGAGAAGACCTGGATCTCGAACGGCGGCGTCGCCGATCTCTATGTTGTGTTTGCCCGCACAGGCGATGCTCCGGGTGCCAAGGGTCTATCGGCATTCATCGTACGGGGCGACAATCCCGGACTTTCGGTTGCCGAGCGCATCGAGGTGATAGCGCCGCATCCGCTCGCGCGCCTTACGTTTCGGAATTGCGAGGTCAGTGCGGATGGTTTGATCGGCGCGGCTGGCGATGGCTTCAAGATCGCGATGGCAACGCTCGACGTATTCCGCACCACGGTGGGCGCCGCCGCGGTCGGCTTTGCGCGCCGTGCACTCTCTGAAACGCTCAAGCGTTCCGCGGACCGCGAGTTATTTGGTGCGCCGATGTCGGAGTTGCAGATGGTGCAGGGGCACATCGCCGATATGGCGGTCGAGATTGATGCTGCGGCGCTCCTCGTCTATCGCGCCGCCTGGGTCAAGGACATGGGTGCGGCTCGCGTGACGCGCGAGGCGGCGATGGCAAAGCTTTACGCCACCGAATCCGCGCAGCGTGTTATCGATACGGCCGTGCAAATTCACGGCGGTGATGGCGTGCGCGCCGGTCATCCGGTCGAAGCGCTTTACCGTGAAATTCGTGCGCTGCGCATTTACGAAGGTGCGTCCGACGTCCAGAAAATCATCATCGCCCGGTCTTTGCTTTCATCTACGGCAGGTCGCTGACATGGCACGACACATCACGCTTGGCCCGTCCGCGCATGTCGATACCTTCACCCGCGACAACCTTCCGCCGTTTGATCAATGGCCGGATATCCTGCTCGAGCGACCGGAATTTCAATATCCCGAGCGCTTGAATGCCGCCGTCGAGCTAACGGACCGCATGGTCGAGCGGGGGTTCGGTGATCATATCGCGTTGATCGGAAATGGCCGCCGGCGGACCTATAAGGAACTCGCCGACTGGTCAAACCGGCTGGCGCACGCGCTTGTCGAGAATTACGGGGTCAAGCCCGGCAATCGCGTCCTGATACGCTCCGGCAACAATCCGGCGCTGGTCGCGGCCTGGCTTGCCGCCACCAAGGCGGGTGCGGTCGTCGTCAACACGATGCCGATGCTGCGGGCCGGTGAACTTGGCAAGATTGTCGACAAGGCCGAGATCGCGCTGGCATTGACCGACAGCCGTATCGCCGACGAATTGGTAGCCTGCGCCAAGGTCAGCAAATTCCTGAAGCAGGTTGTCAATTTTGATGGCACCTCCAACCATGACGCCGAGCTCGACCGTGTCGCGCTCGACAAGTCGGTGAAATTTGACGCAGTAGCAACCGGGCGCGACGACGTTGCATTGCTTGGCTTTACCTCCGGCACCACTGGCGAGCCCAAGGCGACGATGCATTTTCATCGTGATTTGCTGATCATTGCGGACGGCTACGCCAGGGAAGTTCTCAACGTGACCCCGGACGATGTATTCGTCGGCTCGCCGCCTTTGGCTTTCACCTTCGGGCTCGGTGGCCTGGCAATTTTTCCGCTTCGCTTCGGCGCGACCGCAACGTTGCTGGAAAACGCGTCGCCGGCAAACATGGTGCAGATTATCGAGACTTATAAGGCGACAATCTCCTTCACGGCTCCAACAGCGTATCGCGCGATGATGGCGGCAATGGATAAGGGAGCCAATCTGTCATCATTGCGGATCGCCGTATCCGCCGGCGAGACGTTGCCGGCGCCGGTATTCGAGGACTGGACGCGCCGGACCGGCAAGCCGATTCTTGACGGCATCGGTTCGACCGAGATGCTGCACATTTTCATCACGAGCCGCATCGGCGATGCGTTATCGGGTGCCACGGGGCGGCCGGTTGCCGGCTACGAAGCCAAAGTCGTTGACGCTGATATGAACGACGTGCCTGCCGGCACCGTAGGACGGCTGGCGGTACGGGGACCAACCGGTTGCCGCTATCTCTCCGACCGGCGGCAGAAAGATTATGTCATTGACGGCTGGAACCTCACCGGTGATGCGTTTGTTCGCGATGACAATGGGCGTTTCCATTTCGCAGCGCGCAATGACGACATGATCGTCTCGGCCGGTTACAACATCGCCGGGCCCGAGGTCGAGGCCGCGTTGTTGGCGCATCCGGATGTGGCGGAATGCGCCGTGATTGGCGCCACCGATGCGGAGCGTGGGCAGGTCGTGTCGGCTTATGTCGTGCTCAAGGCCGGCATTGTGGGCGACAATCTTCGGATCAAGATTTTGCAGGACCACGTCAAGGCGACCATCGCACCCTATAAATATCCGCGCGTGATAAAATTCATCGATGCTTTGCCGAAGACGCAGACCGGAAAAATCCAGCGGTTCAAGCTACGAGAGCAGGCATCATGAGCAAAAGCATGTTTGAGATCGTGCAACCCAAGCATTGGTCTTCGCCAAAGGGCTATGCCAATGGCATCGCAGCGCAAGGCCGGCAAATTTTTATCGCCGGCCAGGTCGGCTGGAATGCGCAGGCGCAATTCGAGAGCGACGATTTCGTCGCCCAGGTCGAACAAGCACTGAAAAATATCGTTGATGTCCTCGCGGCCGCAGGCTGCGAACCCCGCCATCTCGTACGCCTAAATTGGTATGTGACCGACAAGGCCGAATATGCCGCACGCCAGCGCGAGATTGGAATGGCCTATCGTCGGCAGATTGGCCGGCATTTTCCGGCGATGACGTTGGTCGTCGTTGCTGGCCTGCTGGAGCCGCGCGCGAAAGTCGAGATCGAAGGCACGGCCGTCATCGCCGACGAGCGGTAAGGTGGAATTGTTTTAGCGCTGTGCCGGGCTAGGCCGAAGGCGGGTATGTTTAACAACTCCTTAACGCCCGCCGCCGTATCAAGCTGAAGGCTTGAATCCGGATAGATCGAGAATGGCGGGCGCCCAGACGACCGTCGAGCGACTGCGGCAATTTCTGCGCGAGCTCTCGCCGGGAGCGCGTTCGCTGCTGATTGGCGAACTCGAGCGCGCTGTGCTGCGCGGAGAAGACGCTTCTGGCGCCGACCTTGTCCTGCAGGAACTGCGGCGGATCGTGCGTGACCAGCGTAACGGCGGCCCGCGCATCGAGAATTCGGCGCGCCTCTTGTTCAAGCCACTCGAACCGTTTCTGGTGGATGATCGCGGCAATCACAGGCACCCGGGGCGCATCGCGCGCTCGTCGCTTGAGGCATTATGGAACTGGGTCCGGCGCGATCTGCTGCCTCATGACGCCGATTTGCTGGCTGACGAGGTTGGCGAAGCCATGCTCGCCGGTGATCAGACCAAGTCGGAGCGGCTCGCGCGTATTTTCCAGGACCGGGTTGCCGCTGCGATAGAGGCAAATTACGGCGGTGCGACAGGGGATGACAAAACTCGACGGCGGATATTGCAACAGATCGGCACGCCGCGCGCTGGTGAGGAATTGGCCGCTCTCAAATGCGCTCTGAAAGGCCGTGACGTATTGGCGGCTCTTTCCTCACGACTACCGCTGCAAATAGGCAATCTCGCCAACGCTCAGCTCGAAGAATGCAAACAGCTGATCGAGGGCGCAGCTGCACGGGATGGCGAACTCTTTTTGTACGCCCTTCTGACCGTCATGAATCGGATGTCGGCGCCATGGCAACTGATCCGCCTCGGCGTCAAGGCAGCGGGCAGCGATACCGCAGCGCGTGTTGCTGAAACAAACTACGCGGTCGCCGTAAATATCGTTCTCGCCGAACAGGAGCGGATGGTGGCCGAGTTGCGCGAGGATTTGCGCAGCGGTCAAGGGGTCGCGGTCGGTGCGCTGCTCAAGACCATCCATGATTCCGCTCGTGGCTTGCGCACCGAGCTTGAATTGCCGGTCGATAGTAGTTGGGGCCGTGCCCTTGCTGCGCAGCGGACACAGATCTCTGATCTGCTGCGCGCAGAAATCGAATCTATGCCGAATCGCGTGCGGCGCTTGTTAAGGCCGCGGCCGTCGAAAGAAATCCGGCCGAACTCGCTACTCGACCCGAATGAGGTGGCGGAGGTCGAAGCTCTCGTAGAATTCGTGGGTATTTGCCGCTATTTCGCCGGCGAGCTCGCGATCAACGAAATGACACAACGCGCCCTGACTGAGATTCGCCAATATCTCGATAATGGAACGCACGCGCTACTTGAAGGCCTGCGTCACGCCGAGGATGCGGATCGCAGTTTCCGTCAATCTCAGGTCGACGCGGCCGTGCGCTTTTGCGCAAAGGTCTTCGGCCGGGAATACGCTGCTCTGCTTGGAAAGGCAGCCGAAGTGGCTGGTGACACGGAGAAAAGAGTTGCGCGGGGCTGAATAGCCGCCGAACGCTGCACGGCACAGAACAGCGCGAACAGGCGATAGACTTTGGTCGTGCTTGCTCGCGCTACGCGTTGAATAGCCTATTGATTTTCTATAATATTCTGCCGTCCCCACCTTACAAAAGTTTAATCCTGCCGACAGGACGCTGTAAGGCTCATCACCCCATCTTGAGCTTCGAAAAGGTGCGCATTCGCACCAACGAATCCAGATGGAGATTGCCTGATGATGCCGAGCGCCATTCCCCCCGCTGCCGATGCCAAGAAGTCGCGTGCGCTATCAGCCCGCCGACTCATTCTCCTTGCCACCACCATTGCTGGTCTCGGCGCCGCTGCGCTCGTGGTCGCTCCCGGCCTCAATTTAAATGGCGGCTATCCAGCCGCCCTCGCGCAGAATCTTTCCGAGCAGGCGCACAAATTGCAGGCTCCGGTCGGCTTTGCCGACATCGTTGAAAAGGTCAAACCAGCCGTGATTTCCGTGCGTGTCAAAGTTGACGGCGGCGCCGAAACCACGGGGCTGAACAACAACGACGTTCCGCCAGGCCTGCGTGAATTCTTCCGCCGCTTCGGGATGCCCGAGGGTCAGAATGGGCCGGAGGGAATGCCTCGTGGCCGTGGTCGTAATGTGATTACGGGCCAGGGCTCCGGCTTCTTCATCACTGCCGATGGCTACGCGGTGACCAACAATCACGTGGTCGAGAAAGCGGAAAGCGTTCAAGTTACGGCTGATGATGGAAAGATCCATACAGCCAAGGTAATCGGCACCGACCCGCGCACAGATCTTGCGCTGATCAAGGTTGAAGGCGGCCCGTTCCCCTACGTGAAACTTTCGGACAAGGCCCCGCGCATTGGTGATTGGGTAATCGCAGTCGGTAACCCCTTCGGTCTCGGTGGCACAGTCACTGCCGGAATTGTTTCGGCGCGCGGTCGAGACATAGGTGCGAGTGCCTATGACGACTTCATCCAGATCGACGCCCCGGTCAACAAAGGCAACTCCGGTGGCCCGACCTTTGACACCGACGGCAATGTGATTGGTGTCAACACGGCGATCTTCTCACCGTCGGGTGGGTCGGTCGGCATTGCCTTCGCTATCCCGGCCGACACGGTCAATAGCGTGGTAGCCCAGCTCAAGGAGCACGGCTCGGTCACGCGAGGGTGGATCGGTGTGCAGATTCAGCCGGTGACGCCCGATATCGCCGACAGCCTTGGCCTGAAGAAAGCCGAAGGAGCGTTGGTTGCCGAACCGCAGGCCAATAGCCCGGCACAAAAGGCCGGGATCGAAGCCGGGGATGTCATCACGTCGGTCGATGGCAAGGAGATCAAGGACGCCCGCGATCTCGCCAAGAAGATCGGAGCAATGGCGCCGAAGTCCTCGGTGAAGCTCACAGTCTTGCACAAGGGTGCGGAAAAAACGCTGACCCTCACGCTCGGCGAGTTACCGAATGCCAAGGAAGCGCGCGCCAGTGCGGCAGACAGCGACAGTGGCGCGGACGTTGGCAAGCTCGGCCTTACGCTTGCGCCGGCAGCACGTGTCGCGGGTGCCGGTGCAGAGGGTGTGGTGGTCACCGGTGTCGAGTCGGGTGGAGTGGCCGCCGACCATGGCTTCTCGACAGGCGATGTCATCGTGGAAATTGCCGGCAAGTCGGTGTCGACGCCGGCCGATGTGCGCGATGTCGTCGCCAGCGCGCGTACGGACGGCAAGCGCAGCGTACTGATCCGCGTGAAGAAGGGTGACAACATCCGCTTTGTCGCTCTGCCGCTTGGCCGCGGCTGACAAGAGTTTTGAGGCCGTGCTGCCGGCATCCGTCGCCCCCGCCGGTGGCTCGACTTCAACGGGGCGGGCATCGCGCCCGTCCCGGCTATCTACGGAGCGACCGTGCGGTAGACGCATGGACCCGCTTCCGAGACGAGCTCCAACCCTGGCATCCGTCGCCCCCGCCGGGGTGGGGTCGTTGAGGGGGTGGCGGTTTTCCGCCACCCCCTCGCGTACGACCCGGGGATGCCGGCTGAAGGGCATTGACCCTGCCACCGAAATGTCTGGAATTGGTGTGACCGATGCCCACTTATGCAGATATTAACGGGCAGCGTCTAATTGGCCGGATGGCCGATGCGCAACCGGACCGGGTCACCATGCGCCTTCTGGTCATTGAAGACGATCGCGACGCTGCTGACTATCTCGTCAAGGCGTTTCGCGAGGTCGGCCATGTTGCCGACGCGGCCACCGACGGCGACGATGGACTGGCCATGGCTCTCGACGGGCAATACGACGTCTTGATTGTCGATCGAATGCTGCCCAAACGGGATGGTCTGGCGGTGATCGGCGCGCTGCGCGCAAAAGGTCTGGAAACACCTGCCCTGATCCTGTCTGCGCTCGGGCAAGTCGACGACCGGGTCAAGGGTTTGCGGGCTGGCGGCGATGACTACCTGCCCAAGCCTTATTCATTTTCGGAGCTGCTCGCGCGCGTCGAAGTGCTGGCACGTCGCCGCGTCGGTCGCAGTGAAGAGACCGTTCTGCGGGTCGGCGACCTTGAGCTTGACCGGCTCTCTCACCAGGTGCACCGCGGCAAGGATGAGATTTCGCTGCAACCGCGTGAATTCCGCCTTCTGGAATACCTGATGCAGCATGCGGGGCAGGTGGTCACCCGCACGATGTTGCTGGAAAACGTGTGGGATTATCATTTTGACCCTCAAACCAACGTGATTGACGTCCACATCTCGCGCTTGCGCTCAAAAATCGATAAAGGTTTCTCCCAGCCGCTTTTGCATACGGTTCGCGGCGCGGGATACATGATACGTGACGGCGCTCGGTAAACTCTTCCGCACGACCACGTTCAAGCTGACGCTGGTCTATTTGACCGTGTTCGCGCTGTTTGCCGCATTTCTGCTCGGCTACTTCGCTCTCAACACGCGCCGCCTGATCACCGAGCAGATTACCGACACGGTCAATGCCGAGATCACCGGCCTGTCCGAACAATATCGTCTTGGCGGGATCCGACGGCTTGTCGTCGTCGTGGACGCGCGCGCACGACGCCCGGGCTCCAGCCTCTATCTTGTCACGACCTTTGCGGGCGAGTCGCTCGCTGGCAACGTAACGGCGCTGCCACCCGGGACCCTCGACAATCCAGGTTGGACCGAAACAGCGTACCGCCGGCTCGACGAAGCCGACCCGGCCGAGCATCCCGAACATCACGCGTTGGCGCGCGTCTTTCAGCTGCCGGGAGGATTTCGTCTCCTGGTGGGTCGTGACCTCGACGAGCGCGAGCGGCTTTACAACATCGTGCTGTCGGCTGGCCGTTGGTCGATTGCGATCGTGATTGTGCTCGGTCTCGCCGGCGGACTATTCGTGACCCGCCGCGTATTACGTCGCGTTGATGCAATGACGGAAACAACGCGTACGATCATGCATGGCGACCTAGGCGGCCGCTTGCCGGTCGCGGGAACGGGCGATGAACTCGATCGGCTTGCCGAAAATCTCAATGTCATGCTTGAACGCATTGAGGCACTGATGCGCGGCGTGAAAGAAGTTTCCGATAACATCGCACACGATCTGAAAACACCGCTTACGCGTCTCCGAAACCGGGCAGAGCAAGCGCTTCGTTCGGCCAAAAGCGATAGCGAATATCGGGCGGCGCTCGAAAGCACGATTGAAGAGTCAGATGGCCTGATTCGTACATTCAACGCGCTGCTTATGATCGCGCGCGCGGAGTCGGGTCAGGCGCGCGACGACATGAGCGAATTTGATGCTGCTGAAATCGCCAATGATATCGGCGAACTATATGAGCCCTTGGCGGAAGAAAAAGGCATTGCGCTGACTGTGGAAGCGGACGCGCCGGCGCCACTCAAAGGCAATCGCGAGCTTATCAGCCAGGCCCTCGCCAACCTGGTCGACAATTCCATCAAATACGCAGCCCCGGGTGGCGATGCCGCCAATGGCGCCAAGGCCCGGATCGTCGTGCGTGCGCTCAGCGAAGGTGACCGGATCCTGTTGACCGTTGCCGACAGCGGACCTGGTATTCCCGAGGCCGATCGCGGCCGTGCCGTCGAAAGGTTTGTCCGTTTGGAGCAAAGCCGATCGCAACCCGGTTCCGGCCTTGGTTTAAGCCTCGCTTCGGCCGTTGCCCGCCTGCATGGAGGCGAATTGACCTTTGCAGACAACCAGCCCGGGCTCAAAAGCATCATTGCATTGCCGCGGGGAGGGCCGGTACAGAGTGCGGGATGAGGGCGCCCGCCAGACCTAAGGCTTCCCGCAAACCGGCTGTCACCGATGACAGGACCGGAGGCAAGGCTAAAGACGCGACGCTGGCCCGACGAATCGCGACCGCGCCCCAACTCACCGACCCGGACACGGCCCGCTTACGAGTCGCCGAATGGCTGGCTGGACTTGCGCCAGCAGATGCAAAGCCGCTTCGGGAGCTGTTCGGCGCCAATCCAATTATCAGCACGCTGCTTGAAAGCCTTTCGGAAAGCTCGCCGTACTTGTGGGACTTGGTGAGCCTTGAACCGGTCCGGCTTCTTCAGCTGCTTCAGTCCAATCCCGACCAGCACTTCACCTCCCTCTTGGCTCAGCGCGGACGGGATGCTGGGTCGAGCGTCGATGCGGCTGACGCCATGCGCCACCTGCGCCGAATGAAGGCCGAAGCCGCGCTTCTTATCGCGCTGGCCGATATTGGCGGCGTTTGGCCGGTGATGCGCGCTGCCCACGCATTGACCGAACTGGCCGACGCAGCCGTCGATGGTGCCGTTCGTTTTATCCTTGCCGAAGCGGTCCGCGATGGACGCCTGAAGCCCACGGACAATGCGCGGTCTCAAGCGGGAAGCGGATACGTGGTGTTGGCGATGGGCAAGATGGGGGCATTCGAACTCAATTATTCGAGTGATATTGATCTCATCGTTCTTTACGAGCCCACGGCTCCGGCCTTGCCGGCAGACGCAGAGCCATCGACTCTCTACGTGCGGCTGACGCAGCGACTCGTGAAGTTGCTGCAAGAGCGGACTGCGGATGGTTATGTCTTTCGCACCGATCTGCGCCTGCGGCCCGATCCCGCCTCGACCACAATTGCAATATCAACACCAGCGGCCGTCTCGTATTACGAGAGTGCCGGACAGAACTGGGAACGCGCCGCGATGATCAAAGCGCGCCCGTGCGCGGGTGACCTTGCGCTGGGGGAGAAAGTTCTCAGCGAAATCGCGCCATTCGTGTGGCGGAAATATCTCGATTTTGCCGCCGTCAGCGACGTGCACGCTATGAAACGGCAAATCAACGCCTACCGTGGCCACGGTGAGATTGCGGTTGAGGGACACAATATCAAGCTTGGTCGCGGCGGCATCCGCGAAATCGAATTCTTCGCGCAGACCCAGCAGCTGATCGCGGGCGGTCGTAATCCGGGGCTACGCGATCGCGACACGCTGACAACGCTCGACAAACTTTGCGATGACAAATGGATCGACCCTGACGCGCGCGATGCCATGAAAGACGCCTATTGCTTTCTGCGTGTGGTCGAACATCGCCTGCAGATGGTGAATGACGAACAGACACAGACCCTGCCTCCCGAAAAGGAAAGCCTTGAGCGGTTTGCACGGTTTCTTGGTTTTAAAGATCGCGATGCCTTTGCCAAGGTGCTGCTTGGCCATCTCGACAAGGTTCAACGATTTTATGCGCGCCTGTTTGAAAAGACGCCGGATCAAGAAACGTCAGTATTCGTGTTCCCACCTGACGCGGATGACCACAAGACACTCGATCGTCTCGCTGCCCTGGGATTTCGCGCTCCATTGGAAGCGTCCACCATTGTTCGACAATGGATTTCCGGTGGCCATCGCTCATTGAAAGGCGAATCGGCGCGGAGCCATCTCGAGGCATTGCTGCCGTCCCTTCTCGAACATATTGCCGGGACGGATAACCCCGGTGCAACCCTCATATTATTCGACCATTTCCTCGCCAACCTGCACGGCTCGACTCGATTGTTTTCGCTATTGCGCCAAAAACCCGAGCTCATTGCTTTGATTGTGCTGGTGCTGGGTACCGCACCACGCCTGGGAGGCACGCTGGCGCGCCACCCACAGGTAATGGACGCCCTGGTCGATCCGAGTTTTTTCGGCGCTTTGCCGGACGAAAATGAACTCGGCCGCCGACTGGACTCTGCGCTGGCACAATCTCGATACGACGAAGATTTACTCGAGCGCATTCGCACGTTCGGTCTGGAATACATGTTCCTGATTGGCGTTCGAATTCTTTCGGGCACGCTCACCGCGAGGCTGGCGGGTGAGGCCTTTGCGCGGCTTGCAGACGCCGTAATCCGCGCTGTTCAGCGCGCGGTCGCAGACAATCTCGCATCGACCTATGGTCATTTGCGTGGAGAAGAGACCGCTATTCTGGCGATGGGTAAGCTCGGTGGTTACGAGATGACGGCGACGTCCGACCTTGACCTCATCCTGGTTTACGATTTCGACGATACGCAACCTGAATCGGATGGCTCACGATCGCTCTACGGCGCGCAATATTTTGCGCGTTTGACGCAGCGGCTGATCAACGCCCTGACTGCGCAGACCAATTATGGCGCACTTTATCAGGTCGACATGCGGTTGCGGCCATCCGGACGAGCGGGGCCATTGGCGACGCGCCTCGATGGCTTCGCCGCCTACCAGGAGACGGAAGCCTGGACCTGGGAACACATGGCGCTCACGCGCGCGCGGCTGATTTCAGGTTCACCGGCGTTCAGGGACCGTATCGAACGCGTTATTCGCGACATTTTGCGCAGACCGCGCAATGCGGAACTAGTAGCTGGCGACGTCCTAGAAATGCGTGAGGCAATCGCCAAAGAAAAAGGCGAGGGCGATCGCTGGGACCTCAAATATGCGGCAGGCGGCCTCGTCGATATCGAGTTCATTGCACAATATCTTCAACTTGTTCACGCCCACCAACGCCCGGAAATTCTCGATACCTCAACCGCGCGGGTACTTGAGAAAGCCCTCTCGCTGCGGGTTCTGGCCGTCGAAGATGCGGAGATCCTGCGAGCGGCCGCACAATTCTACCATGACATCACGCAGATATTGCGCCTCTGCCTGCCCGGCGCCTTCGATCCAAAGACCGCTGGTCCCGGGCTCTTGCGGTTGCTGGCGCGGGCAGCGGACGTTCCGGATTTTGCTACGCTCGATGCGACATTGGCGGATATGCAGTCGAAGGTGCGCGCCAGTTTTTTACGTATCTTGAGGAACGCGACCTAGCGCACTACTACGCAGCTTCTTCTTTGGGCAGGACGCATTGTGGTTCGAGGGGCAGACGAACCACCACCAGTGTCCCTTTCCCGAGTGCGGAACGGATGCGCATTCGGCCACCGTGCAACTCGACGAGCGACTTCGAGATAGCAAGTCCAAGACCAGAACCCTGGTGGCTCTTGGTCAGCTGGCTTTCGACTTGTTCGAACGGGCGTCCAAGCCGGGCGAGCGCGTCGCTGGCAATACCAATTCCGGTATCAGCAATGGCGAGCGTGACGCAATGGTCAGTTGTCCGTCCGCGTACAGTTACGCGGCCCCCCATTGGCGTGAACTTGATGGCATTGGAGAGCAAGTTCAGCGCGATTTGCTTGAGCGCGCGGCGGTCTGCACGCAATTTTAGTTCCGGCGATATTCGCGCCGTCAATTGCAGCTGTTTATCCTGTGCTCGTGTTCCGACAACGCGCATGGCCTCATTGAGGAGTGTATCGAGGCTGAGATCTTCAAAATCCAGCCGGATACGTCCCGCTTCGATTTTCGACATGTCCAGAATGTCGTTGATGACCTCAAGCAGGTACTGCCCGCTGCCCCGAATATCGTTGCAGTATTCGTGGTACTTTTCGGCGCCCAGCGGGCCGAACATGCCCGATTCCATAATCTCGGAAAACCCGATGATGGCATTGAGCGGCGTGCGCAGCTCATGGCTCATGTTGGCGAGGAATTTTGACTTCGCCTGGTTGGCATCTTCGGCCCGGGTCTTTTCCTCGGCATATTTCTCGGCAAGTTCAGCGGAGCGCTGCTGCGAAGCGCGCAAATCGGCAACCGTCGCCATCAGGCGCTTCTCGCTGTCGACGAGCCTTTCCTCGTGGGTCTTCAGCGCAGTAATGTCCGTTCCAACCGAGACATACCCCCCATCTTTGGTACGCCTTTCGCTGATGTGCAGCCAACGCCCATCCTCGAGTTGTGCTTCAAATGTGCGCGCGCCGGGAATGCTTGGACCTGTGGTGACAATCTTGTTGCGCACCACAGGCTTGCTGCCGGCAGCGACCACGGATTCGTATGATGCACCGACGATAATGGAATCGTCAGGCAGGTGATGCAGTTCCTGAAAATTTGAATTGCAGAGAACGAGGCGATTGTCGGCGTCCCACAGGACAAACGCTTCCGGAATCGTTTCAATCGCGTCGCGCAGCCGCATATCGGCAGCGACGGTTTTCTCAACCAGGCTTTTTTGCTCAGTGATGTCGACTGCGATGCCGATCAGGTGCAGGCCGGGCTCGCCTGGCTGACGTACGAGCTCACAGCGGGCGCGCAGCCAGACCCAATGGCCTGCAGCGTGGCGCATACGAAAAGCGTGATCAATCGTTGTCGCGGTCGCGTCGGCCAATTCTGCAGCCAGCTCGTACAACCTTACATCGTCCGGGTGAACGAGCGCATTGACGTCCCCGAAAGACAGCAGATCATCCTTGGTTTCCAGTCCCAGTATTTCGAACATGGATTGCGACCAGAAGATCCGACCGCGAGCCAAGTCCCAATCCCACAGCCCGCAGCGGCCCCTGTTGAGCGCAGTATCGATGCGGCTGCGGACTGTCTCGTAGATCAGATCCGCTTCCCGCGCTCGCGTGGCCTGCCAATGAAAGGCAAAGCCAAGGATGAGTACAACGAAGCCCGTTGTGGCCGAGAGTGTCGTCGTCAGGGTGGTCAGTGAGCGCCAACCGGCCAATGCAGCGTCGCGAGACTGCACGACGGCGAATTGCCCGAATGGAGGATTGAGCATTCGCACCGTTGCGATTGCGCGCGTTGCGTCAGGCAGGGTGATTTCCATGACGCCGGCACCTGCGCCGAACGTCGTAAGCGGTTGGGTGGGCCCAAGCAGGTCGATTAAGCGGCGGCCAATCGTTGCGTCCGTGGCTGGCGTTGCGGCCGTGACGACCCCCTCGGCATTCGTCAGGATGAAGCGGCGGCCTGGTGCCGTTGCCCAGGATGGCAGCGCTGCGGCGAGCACCTGTTGTGGCTGCTCGATCGCATCTTTTGCTCGCTTCAAGGGTTGATGCAGGCGCTCAGCGGTAAAGTCAGCAATCGCTTCAAGCGACGCAGCCTCGTTGTTTAGAGTTTGGGCGCGGTGGTCGAGCACCTGCACCAGCGCTCCAACGCAGATCGTCGCGAGAAATGCGATGATCAGGACGGGGACCGCGCGGCGAAGCAGCGGCTCGGCGTTCAGCAGCCGCCGATATGCCGGTTTGGCAATCGATTGCGCGAGGCCTTTGATAGAATCGGGATGTGCAGACGCACTCGCCAGTCCGGCGCGCGCCATAAGTGGCCTCCGTTCGGAATTTCCCCTGTCACCCTCGAAACGGAAGGATGTGCCGCATCGCTTTCCGAATCACTTGCCGATTGGAATCGATGGGCGCTGATTTGTCGAGAGTCCGAAGAGTCAAATATTTAAAAATTGTTACCCACGGATACTTTTGGCAACACAATTTGGTGCCGCTGGCCTCAGGGTGTGGCAAGCGCGCGTTCAACGATGTCCGTCAGGTCGCGTGAAAGGGTCGATACAGCCTTCATCCGGTTAAGGGCGGCTTCCGCCTTGGCGCGGCGGCCTTTTTCGAGCGTGCGCCAGGTACGGAAGGCGGTCGCCAGGCGCGCGGAAAGCTGCGGGTTTTTCTGATCCAGGGCGAGTACGGTCTCGGCAACAAAGTCATAGCCGGCGCCGTCGAGGCGATTGAATTGCGTGGTATTGCCGCCCGCAAACGCACCGACAAGGGCTCGTACCCGATTAGGGTTGGCCATCGAGAACGCCGAGTGGCCAGTCAGGTTACGGACATTCTCAAGTGTGCTTGGCTCAGGGATCATGGCCTGGAGCGAGAACCATTTATCGACCACGAGCGCATCCGACGCATGACGTGTGTAATAGTCTGCAAGGGCTCGCTTGCGGTCCGGCGTATCATGCAACGATAGTGTCGCGAGTGCCGCCATGCGATCGGTCATGTTGTCGGCGGCGTCATATTGCTTAGACGCACGCGCAATTCCCGCCATTGAACCGTTTGCTGCCAGCAGATCGAGGGCGATGTTGCGCAGGGCGCGCCGTCCGGCACTCTTGGCATCGGGAGAATAATGCCCCGGCACCGCCATGTGCTGATAAATTGCCTCGAGAAGCGCGCCCAACCGTTCGCCAATATCGACCCTTAGTTTCGAGCGCGCCCGGAAGATAGCTTCAGGATCGATATCCTGGCCGATTTCGCGTGCGATATCGCCTTCGCCGGGTGGCACCAATGCAAGTGCGACGAATGCAGGCTCGAGCGTCGCATCTGCGAGAATCGCCGAGAGTGCACGCATCAGCTTGTCATCGCTGCGAGGGTCGTGGCCCGCCCGGATTTCCGACACGTTGTCGATCAGCAGCCGCATCGAAATTGTCTGTAACGCCTGCCACCGATTGAACGGGTCATTGTCTTGTGCGGCCAGGTAGGCCAGATCGTCAGAATCGACGTTAACATCGAGCCGGATGGGTGCCGAGAAGCCGCGATTGACGGACGGTACCGGGCGTTCGGTAATGCCGGTGAATTCGAACATGGTGACCGGGTCGCTCAGCACGAGGACGTTGCGCTCGATTTTTCCCCCGCTGCGCAGGCGTAAGGGCAGATCGCGTCCGTCCTTGCCGACCAGGCCCAAGGCGAGCGGGATCACCATCGGGTCCTTGACCGGTTGGCCCGGCGTCGGCGGCACTACCTGCTTGCACTCCAGCGTGTAGGACTGGTCCGCCTCACTGTAGCGGCCATTGACCGTAACGTGCGGCGTGCCCGCCTGATTGTACCAGCGCATGAACTGCGCAAAATCAACGCCACTGACGTCGGCAAAACACTGGATGAACTGCTCGATTGTTGCCGCCTCGCCGTCGTGGCGCGCGAAATAAAGATCCATGCCGGTACGGAATTTCTCCCGGCCGATCAACGTCTGCACCATGCGCACCACTTCGGCGCCTTTCTCGTAGACGGTCGCGGTGTAGAAATTGTTGATCTCCTTGTAGATCTCGGGGCGTACCGGATGCGCCAAAGGCCCGGAATCCTCGATGAATTGCGCCGCGCGCAGTCCGCGCACGTCGGCGATACGCTTGACCGGCCGCGAGCGCATATCGGATGAAAATTCCTGATCGCGGAAGACCGTAAGCCCTTCCTTGAGACAAAGCTGAAACCAGTCGCGGCAGGTGATCCGGTTTCCGGTCCAGTTATGGAAATATTCGTGGGCGATCACCGCCTCAATATGGGCGAAGTCCGTGTCGGTGGCGGTATCGCTGCTGGCCAGCACATATTTGTCGTTGAAGACGTTGAGTCCTTTGTTCTCCATCGCGCCCATGTTGAAATCGGACACGGCGACGATCATGAAAATATCGAGATCGTATTCGCGCCCGAACGCCTGCTCGTCCCAGCGCATGGAACGCTTGAGCGCATCCATGGCGTAGCCGCAGCGGTCCTGCTTGCCATGTTCGACATAGATCCGCAGCGTCACGTTCCGCCCCGACGACGTGACGAATTTGTCCTCGACGGACGCGAGGTCCCCGCCGACGAGCGCGTACAGATATGACGGCTTGGGATGCGGATCGTGCCAGACCGCGAAATGGCGGCCGCCGGGAAGAGGCCCGCTTTCGACCAAGTTGCCGTTGGACAGCAGCACCGGCGCTTCCGTTTTGTCCGCTTCAACCCGCGTCGTGTAGACCGCCATCACGTCGGGCCGGTCCGGAAAATAGGTGATGCGGCGGAAACCCTCTGCTTCGCATTGGGTGCAATAGGTGCCGCTCGAACGGTAAAGCCCGGACAGTTGCGTATTCGCCGATGGATCGACGACGGTTTCGATCTCCAGCGTGAATGGACGGGCGGGCGGCTGCGCGATTGTCAGGCCGCCGGACGTCGCGACATAGCTATCGGCGGGCAGGGCAGCCCCGTCAAGCTTGAGCGACACCAAAGACAGACCGTCGCCGTCCAGCACCAGCGGTGCGACGGTTGCCTTGGGATTGGGCTTGAGCGCGATGGTCGCACGCACTTTGGTCGCCGTCGCGTGCAGCGATACGTCGAGTGAAACCGTTTCCACCAGCCAATCGGGTGGACGATAGTCTTTCAGGCGAACAGGTTGGGCAGTGTCGGTTCGCATCTGTCAGCGCGCCGGTTCCGCATGGCCGATCACACGCTTGATCGACGGTGACCGCTCGCGCAAGGCACGTTCTAATGCATCGACGCTTTCGTGCACGGCTTGAACGCTCATTTGAGGGTCAACACGGCAATGGAAATTGACGATCTCGCCTTCATCCGTCTCGCGGACGCGGACGTCATGCACGTCCCGAATGCTGCGGGTTTCTGCCGCAAGTTCCGATAGCGCGATTTCGACCGCTTTGACCCTTTCCGGTGGGGCCTCACGCCCCAGCGCATCCTGCGGCTGCAGCGGTTCAATGTGCGTCTCCACCTCGACGCTGGGCCCCAGTTCAGCCGCGATCGCGCCTTCCAGCCCGTCGGCCAATTCGTGCGCTGCGCGCAACGACAGCTTGCCGTCAACCTCAAGGTCGAGGGACACCGCCAATTTGTCGCCGAGTTCATGGACCGTCACATGATGCACGGCGAGTGCACGGTTGCGCGCAATGACCATTACGCAATCGAGCACACTCTCGTTGCTGAGGGCGACCGGATCAGTGGTGACGTTCGGCTCCGCGCCCGGGATCTGCACGCGAATCTCGCTCGCGATCTGATCCTTGAGTGTGCTCACGCGGTCGAGGGGCAGGGTGCGGTTCACCGCCACACCGAGGTCGATGAAAGTCCGCTCACCGACCGCGCGAACGCGCACTTGTTCGACTGCGACCACACCCGGGACTTTTGCAGCAATGGCCGTGATCTTGTCCGCGGCGCCCGGTGGTGCAACATCGATGAGAGTATCGATGGTTCTCTTGCCGAGCCGCCAACCGGCGAAGCAGACGAGCACCGCGACCACCAGCGCGGCAGCCGAGTCCGCCCATGGCAACCCAAAATACACACCCACCAGGCCGATCAGCACGGCCATAGACGACCAGAGGTCGGACGAAAAGTGCAACGCGTCGGCTTCGAGCGCGTGGCTCGATGTCTTTTCGGCGGTATGCGACAGGGCGCGGGCGCGGAAAAAATCAACGACCATCGATACGATGATCACGCCGAAGGCCCACACGGTGGCTTCGACCACATGGCCTTCGTGCTCGACCAGGCGCTTGATGGCTTCCCAGATCACTACGCCCGACAGAAGGAACAACAAAGCGGTTTCAGCCAGCGCGGAGACCGCTTCCACTTTGCCATGCCCATAATGGTGTTCTTTGTCGGCCGGTTTTCCCGAAATGCGAACGGCGATGTAGGTCATGACCGTGGCGCCAAGATCGATCAGCGAATGCCCCGCTTCCGACAGGATGGCCAGGGATCCTGTCGTAAAGCCCACCACACCCTTCGCGACGGTCAGGCCCGCAGAGGCCGCGATCGAGGAAAGGGCGACTTGTTCTTTTTCGCTCTGCATGTCGGGCCGGTGTAGCCTAATTGGAAATAGATTTCGAGGGCGGCCGTGAACCTCTGTGTCACAGGGTGATGGGCTTTCCGTCGGCTGCTGCCGAACGCGTGACACCATCAAGAATGCGGATATTTGCGAGCAAGTGCTCGGTCGTGAAACGATAGGGCGCGCGGCTTTCCACTGCATCGGCCCAGGCCTCAAAATTCATCCGGACGGTGTTGGCGTGCTCGTAACTGCGCGTCTGGCGGCTGCCATCGGCACCGCAATGGACGAAGCTCGATGGGATGCCCTTGTCGACGTTGCCGCCTTCCTGCACCTCAACCCAGCCTTGGTCACAGACGAGGGTGAAGCGACCGTAGAACGGCGGCGTTGACAGGCATGTGATGCGACCGCGGGCCCCATTCTCAAAATCAATGCCGGCGCTGACAAAATCCTCGTATGGCGCGGGAAATATCTGTGACGCGGTGCGTGCGCTCACACGCACGGGTCGACCGGCGAAAGAGACGAACATATCGCCGAGATGAATACCGAGCGCGGTCCAGGCGCCGGCCGGCGCATGCCTCGGGTCGCGCCGCCAGTTCGTCGGATCCATTTTGCGAAAATTGTTGTGGCTGACATTGGCGTCCATATGCAGCACGCGGCCGAGCGCACCACTCTCGAACAGCCGTCGCATTTCTTCCATTGCCGGCTCATAACGGCGCTCGTGGCCGATGCCGAGGACACCGCCGGCTTTGGCGCAAGCCGCCAAAATCCGCTCGGCACTCGCAGTCGTGAGCGCCAGCGGTTTTTCGCAAAACACCTGCTTGCCGGCGCCGAAGGCCGCGATCGCCATTTCTTCGTGCAGCAGATGCGGCGTCACCACAGCCACGGCATCGACATCAGGCCGCTTGAGCAAAGCCGTATAGTCGTCGGCCAGGTCAAACTTGTGTGCGGCTGCGAACGGTGCCGCCATTTTCGTGTCGATATCGCATCCGGCGACGACCTTGAAGCGAGGGCTTTCGGCAAGACAGGTCACAATCTGCTTGCCCCACCAGCCGAGCCCGATAACGCCGATGCGGATCATTGTTCTTCATCCCCGGTATTCGCGCGTACGAGCAAGATTGTGGCCATTTCCTGCGATGCGTCAAATGCACGAGACGAAACGTCTGGACCCCGCGACCAATGGGCAGCTGACAAGAAGCAGGGTATCTTCAGGTCGTCGATACCGAATGCAAAAGGAAACAGTTTGCATGACCATCACCACGGCAATGACGAGCGTGCCGAAGCCGGCACCGGCTTTGATTGAGGCATTCAGAGGCGCACCGACGTCGGTGATCAGCGACAATCTGGCCCGATTGCCGGGTGCCGTGGGGCTGCGCCCGTTTCACCGCGGGGGCAAGCTGGTGGGAACTGCGTTTACGGTACGCACGCGACCCGGTGACAATCTTGCAATTCATCGAGCACTCGAACTGGTGGGACCCGGCGATGTGATCGTCGTCGATGGTGGCGGCGATAAAACAAGGGCGTTGGTCGGCGAGATCATGAAGACCATTGCCGAATATCGTGGCGCCGCGGGTTATGTAATTGACGGCGCAATCCGCGACGCCACAGCGATTGCTGCCGGCGACTACCCATGTTTTGCGCGCGCGGCGATTCACCGTGGGCCCTACAAGAGTGGGCCTGGCGAGATCAATGTGCCGGTCTGCATCGGTGGTATGGTCGTTTCGCCCGGAGACATCGTGGTGGGGGACGAGGATGGCGTCGTGTCTTTTCCGCAGTCGATCGCATCCACTTTGCTCGAGGCCGTCAGGGCGCAGATTTCACGCGAGGAAGCGACGATCGTCTCGATCAAAGAGGGCCGCTATCAGGGCAGTTATGGGAAATCCTGATTGAGACGCAGCGAGAACGAAGGAGCAGTAATGAGCCAGGAGAAGGAATTCCATACGCTGGACAATCCCCATGACGGGCTCTTCCGTGAGCTCGCGCCCGGGCTGACGACGCGTATCTTTGCCGGCGAGCACGCCATGTTGTCGGTGGTGACACTGGCCCCGAACGCAGAAGGGGTCATGCACCATCATCCGGAGGAGCAATGGGGCGTCTTGCTCGAGGGTTCAGCGGTCAGGAAGCAGGGCGGCGAGGAAATCCAGGTGAAGAAGGGTGATTTCTGGCGCACGCCCGGGAACGTGCCGCATACGATGCGCGCAGGGCCCGAGGGTGCGCGCGTGCTTGACATCTTCAGCCCACCGCGGCCGGAGTACAAGAAACCTGGCTCAGGCTTTGGCCAATCGTAGGGCTGCGAAAAAAAGAAAACAGCGCGACACATCCGGGGAGAAAGCAATGCGGAAGATCACGAGACGTGCGATGCTGGCGGCCTCAGCCGCTTTTGCTGCCGCGCCGGCCTTTGGCCAGCCTTCGACAATGACGCTCGTCGTTCCGTTTCCGCCGGGGGGCTCCACGGACGCGCTGGCGCGCGTCCTTCAGGCCGCCATGCAGGCGAAGCTCAATCGCACCGTCATCGTGGAGAACCGGTCGGGTGCGGCTGGCGCCCTCGGTGCGGCACAGGTGGCCAAAAGCGCACCCGACGGGACTTCGTTTCTGGTGACATTCGACTCGCACGCAGTGATTCCCGCCATTCTCGAGAAACCGCCGCTCGATGTTGAGCACGATCTCACGCCGGTCTTCCTCGTCGGAACGGCGCCTTACGTCATTGCCGCGAACGCCGAGCGGCCCTTCAAGACCTTCGCCGACGTCATCGCAGCTTCAAAAAAGAATCCGGGCTCGGTGAAGTATGCCTCGGTGGGGATCGGGACGCTCGGCCATCTGGCAATGACGGTGCTTGCAAAGAAGGCCGGCGTGGAAATCACGCACGTGCCTTACCGCGGCGGCGGCCCGGCCATGAATGATGTCCTCGGCGGACATGTCGATCTTATCGCAGGTTCCGCTGCTCTCATCACGCCGCAGCTGGGGACCAATATGATCCGTCCGATCATGCAACTGGGCCGTGCGCGGCTGCCATCACTCAAGGATACTCAGACCGCGATCGAAGCGGGCTTCCCCGATTTCGAGACGCTCGCCTGGTGGGGAATTTTTGCGCCAAATGGCACACCGCCCGATGTCATCGCCAACATGGGCAAGGTTGTGCGCGAGATCCTGAGCGAGCCGGCTGTCGCGGACAGGTTGCGTGATAGCCAGCAGATGACGCTCATACTCGCCGATGCCAAGGACTTCGGCATATTCTTTTCCAAGCAGGTGACTTACTGGGGCGAGGTTGTCCGCGAGAACAACATCAAGGCCTAGGGAGCCGTACGCCGGGAAGATGGTTTCGGTGACGCGCTGTGATGCTATTGTCGGCGTATTGGGCGCTGAAGAAAGCGCCTAGATACCGCAATAAAACTGCTAGCCCTAAGGGAGGGGACACATGACTGCCGGAAACGTCGACAAGAAGCGGCTTATCTTTCCGAGCCTTGCTGGGCTCTATGAGGCCTTTTCGCCCGCGAGCTATTCCTTCATGCGCTTCGCCACCGGTGCGGTGCTGCTGCCGCACGGCATCCAGAAGATCATGCTTGGTAGCGCCGAGCGTTTGGCTCCTGTTATCGACAAGCAGTTGGGGGTGTCCCATCCGCTGATATGGGCCTATCTCGCCGTCTTTGCCGAATCCGTTGTTGCGCTTTGTCTCGCGATCGGACTTTTCACGCGATTGGCAGCGTTGATCCTTGCAGTTTATATGGCAATCCTCGTGTTTTTCTTCCAATGGCAATTCGGCTACTTCTGGACCAATCGGGGCTATGAGTACGCCTTGCTGTGGTGCCTGCTGTGTATCGGCATCTTCTTCCGGGGCGGCGGTCGTTATTCAGTCGATCGGATGCTCGGCAAGGAGTTCTAATCGCATCCGCGGTTTTCTCCGTGCCAAGGCGGCGGCGCCCATACTTGGGTGACGCTGAAATGGCACGGAGGAGATGCGGTAGGCGGCGACGGCCGCGATTTGCACTATGAACCACCGCACCGACCGATTTTAAGTTCTTTGCACGGGTCCTTAACCGCCTGGATCGTGCCGAGCATCTTGGTCCCGAGCTTGCCATCCGGCTTGCGGATGACCTCCATCGCGTGTTCGTCATTTATGATATCGCGCGTATCCGGATCGATGCTGACATGTCCGCGCGGACCGTCGCCCGACCATTTCTTGATTTCGTTGACGAACTGCTCGCCATCAAACTTGCCATTGAGCTTTTTAATTGTGTGAAAGACAGCGTCGATTGCATCCCAGGCGTTGGCCGATTCAAAATCGGGGTAGTCGTTGGGGCCGTAGGTCTCATGCCACGCCTTGACGAAGGCTTTGTTGGCGGCATTGTCGAGATCATTACTGTAGGAACTCATCACGATCGTTCCGATCGCGGGATCACCCATGGTTTGTAAATAGCTGTCGGGGACGACGTCCTTCGGACCGATCAACTTGATGCCGGCACGGCGCAAGCCAAGTTGGCCATAGGTCTTGACCACCGCGGCGGCATGTGAGCCGGACGGAATGAAGACGAAGAGGCAGTCGGGCTTGGCGTCTTTCACGCGCTGGAAGAATGGCGTCATGTCGGGCACTTGCGCTGGATTGCCCATTGGAATGGAGTCGGTCGCCTTGCCACCAGCCTTCTCAAACGCGGTCTTGAAAGCTTCCGTCGAGTCCTTACCGGGTGGGAAGTCAGTATACGCCATCGCTGCCGTCTTGCACTTTAGTTTGTCGGCGGCATAGCTCCCCATTGAATAGCCGTCGTGCCACATGCTGAACGAAAATCGCACAATGTAGGGCGACAGCGTTGTGATCCAGGCGGTGCCGGCATTGGCGATGATGAATGGCACTTTGGCTTGTGTCACCAGCGGCGCCATCGCGATCGCCGATGGAGAAAACACGACGCCGAGCAGGAGATTGACCTTGTCGCGGGTGATGAGTTCGGTTGCCACCGTCTTGGCGTTTGCCCCCGACGGCGGGCCTTCGTCGCGCTTGATGAGTTCGACAGTGTGTG